>Ga0209675_1000056_pt1 | contig 187664 bp, 178 predicted proteins | sample AraplaCol_mLB_r2_2_FD_184280 | JGI IMG/M metagenome (GOLD analysis project Ga0209675, IMG submission 184280) | Arabidopsis root microbial communities from North Carolina, USA - plate scrape MF_Col_mLB_r2 (SPAdes) (version 3) | ecosystem: Host-associated > Plants > Roots > Endosphere | place...
ATCAAATAAATGATAATTTATCTTACTATTTTATTCAACTTTTACTTGCCCGTTCATCAGCATAGGCAAAAGCCAGTCACGGAGTGAGCTAAGTTGTTGGTTTTGTTGCTCTAAATTGTTTTGCTGTTGGAAAATTACTGAGGCACTATTTTTAAATTGATTAACTAATCGTTTTTGAGGCTTTAAAATTTTGATTGTTTTTAAAACAGATGTGGAGATTTCTTTAAATGTAGAACCAGATGCGTTTGCTTCAATTGACAGCATATTCTGTTTAAGCACATAAAAAACATATTCAAAAGGATATTCTTTATTACAAACAATAGACTTAAAACCTTGATTAGTAGTGCAATCAAATCTGTTAATAGCTAAATAACCTATTGGAGCTCTTGATGACATCAAAACAGAATTTGCTGGTAGAATATTTAAAGATGCCTCTTTAAAACCTTTTTCTGTGACATCAAATTCACCTCTTGCAATAAATTTATTTCCGATATTTTGAGATAAATCTTTCGGTGTTATCCAAGGAATATCATTTTTAGAAAAATTTTCTTCACTAGCTTTTGAGGGCGTACTTCCCCCTGTAATTGTTCCTAACTCCTCAATTGTTTGAAATCCCCAACCTTCCGGAATTTCTCTTTTTAAAATTTCATTCCAAACCATCTTGCCATCGCTTGATTTATAAGGCTTTCCGTTTTCGTCTGGAAAATCAAACTGTACAAACCAATAGTCGTACAGCGTTTTTGCCATATGCTCTAAATTATCATTTATTTGAATTATAATAATTATTCTACAATATTCACGCAAAAAATAAAAACAGAAACCAAAGATACTTCGCTCCCTATTCCTCCAGCTAAATTCTGTCAAGGTCAAGCCCTCCGGATTTTCAGAAAAACTTTTTACGTATAAAAATCTACGCAAAAACTTTTTCAAAAAAACCTTGACAGAATGCCACGCTCATTTTCAAAAGGCTTTCTTTTTTTCTTTTTTTTTAATTTTTTTTTCTTCGCTTTCTTTTAGAAATATTTCAATTGAGAAGTTTCAGGGACAAAGAGAAGGATTAAATTCTTGCTTTAAACTCTAAAAAACTTGTTCAAATTTTGAACTTTTTACTTGCAGATTTGAGCGAAAATTCCTAGTTTTACTAAGTAAAATATAAATTAGGATTTTACCGCTTTTTTGCAGGTGACCTATTTAGGGCCAATTAAAAGATGCTACAGCGCAACGCTTATAAATAAAGGGATGAAGGGAGGTTACAAAATCCCTCACTCTCCGCTTAGGGAGACGTTTATTTTTTAACGTCTCCTTTTTTTATGTCCTAAATGGCTTGATTTCCGGTCAATTCATCTTTTCTTCTAATTCCCGCTTCAAAGTAGAAATTCGCTCATCTTTATCATGATGATGCCAGCCCGGAGCATTGAATATATACCCCAGTTTCGCTTTCCATGTAGGTGCATTTCGGACATCTTTTATCATATTTCCAAACTCATCAAAGACGATATGAAAAACATTATAAGTATGAATGTTATGATAGATTCCGTAATCCGTCGTTTTCTTTTCTTCCGCTTTGTACGTGCCGAAAAGATGATCCCAAATCATCAAAATGCCCCCATAGTTATTATCTAAATCCTCAATTTTTCGGGAATGATGCACCCGATGGTTGGATGGAGAATTGAATACTTTATCGAACCACCCTAATTTTCCAATAGCATTGGTATGCGGCCAGAATTGAAAAATCAAGTTAAATTGATGCATCATTGCAATCATAATAGGATGAAAACCAATAATGATAAAAGGGATATACCAAATGTCCCGATATATGATTTCAAACCATCCCTGACGCAATGCAATAGCAAGACTCAAATGAGTAGCCGAATGATGATTGACATGACCTGTCCAGAATAATCTGATTTTATGACTCAAACGATGATGCCAGTAAAAGCCAAAATCCTGAACAATCATAACCAATAACCAAAGCCACCAGTGTTCTGCATGCCATTTTAAAGTGAAGAATTTATTGAAATCTTTGATCCCGAAAATATCGGTAAGTCTGAAATGATTGTAAATCCAAAAAAAGTAGGATAATGAAATAGCTTTCATCCCAAAGTCTAACATTACCGCCCCAATCCCCAATCCGATACTTGATACATTATCTTTGATGAGTCTTTTGGTGAATACTTTTTGAGGAATTTGATACAAAAATATTTCCCCTGCTATCAACAGGATAAACACAGGAATAAAATACGTAACAGGATCAGTAAAATCCAATGGACTGAATAGCCTAATACTATGAAAAAATCGGTTATCTTTCATAAGCCTTCATTTATCGAATAATTCTGTCCTTTTTTTCAATACCAACCACTCCCAACACCAATATCAATTGTGCTAAAACATAAGTAATCATCACAATAAGGTCTTTCTCAGTACTATGCTGTACAAACATATTAATGGCCAATACAGAATCTGATATTACAAACAAAACAGCTCCCAGTATTAATAATAAAGAAGAAGTACTGATACTAAAATACAGCATCGTAACAATGGTAATTGCGTAAATCACCACGGGTATCTTCATTTCGTTTAAATAAGGATATAAATAGTAAATAAATGAGCCTAAATAAAGCAAAACAAAAGGTAGCCAACTCCATGCATTTTTCTTTTTGATCTTAAAAAAATAAACAATGTAACAAATATGAGCCAACAAAAAGCTTCCCAAACCGGGCATAAATCCCCATTCAAATAATAAAAACACATCACCCAAAAAGCTCAAAATTAATCCGGACAAAAACCATTGGTTGATCCGAAATACATTTTGTTGAGAATAAGTAAAATAAAACCAGATAATAATAGGTAACAACAGTGGCTTGGTAAAAAACCGCCAGGAACTATGATCCATAGCTATAAATACTAAATCAAATGTAAAAACAATGGCAAGAAGGACTAATAACAATTTGATATTGACAGATTTTATCATGGTATTATTTTATTGCAATCTTTTAAGTATCTTTTTTCCTGTTGCAATATGGATATATCTCAGTTTGCACCAGGTCATTCTATATTTGATACTTAGCTAAGATTGTTAAATTACAAATAAAATGAAGATAAAATACTTTTGAAATATAAAAATACAATGCATCACACTTTAGTTTAGGAAATTAAACAGTTATTACTTGATTTCCTGTCGGCTATATTTCCGGGTAGCTTGGTCTGGATTTTGTATTCAGGTTTGAAAATAATTAATAACCAGAATGTGTAATAAGTTAGAGTTTATTATTATTAATTTTTTATGATAATTAATGAAAATTTTTTACTGGAGTTCGATGTAGAATATGGTGGCTTTTTTTCTAAAGAAGCCATATGCAATAAAGATGGCGACCGTCTTTATTTTTTCCAAATTAAAAACGGTAGAGTTGAATTGATGATTTACCAGAAGGGTGGTATTGGGTTCAATAGCCTTCCAACAGGAAGTCTGAGGAAATCCGGCATCATTCAATAATAAGACAACAGATCATAACTAATATTAAAAAACGAAATTATCTCAATCTAAAACGTTATCAATATGCTTTGGACTGTATGTATTTTGTGTATGACTATCTTAGGACTGATGTTTGTACTGAAAAAATTTAATCAGCCCTATCTTATTGCCTATATTATTGCCGGGGTGTTATTAGGTCCTTATGTACTAAAGCTATTTAACAAACCGGAAGAAATAGAAACGATTGGCGAAATAGGAATATTACTGCTGATGTTTTTTATAGGAGTTGAAATCAATATTCCCAATAAAAAGAGCCTTATCATTAAGCCATTATTGGCTCAGGGAATGAAAGTACTCTTAAGTTGTATATTTGCGTATTTTGTGGGTGAGTTACTCCATCTGAATATTGAAAGTGTGCTCCTCATCGCCATTCTGTTTATGTTCAATAGTACTGCAGTTGTAGTCGAATTCTTGAAGAAGCACGGAACGCTGCATACTGCCTTTGGAATTATTATCCTCAATATTTTGTTATTACAGGATCTTCTTCTGGCTCCGGTGCTCACGGTGTTGAAATTCTGGAATAGCAAAGAGTTCAGTGTATGGAATATGATGCTTCCCATTGCCATATGTCTCGGTATTTTTTTGATATTCCGGAAAATCAGACATCTCAAGGAAATTAAATTCTCAAGTACATTCCTTGAAAATGACCATGAGCTTCAGGTATTTTCCGGCTTACTGATCTGTCTTGGCTTTGGTCTTATAGCAGAAACCGTCGGTATGAGTGCTGCACTGGGAAGTTTTATTGCAGGGGTCTTAGTCGGAAAAATTCAGGCATTTCGATGGCTGGAACATTCTCTGCTTCCATTTAAGGTTTTCTTTGTGGCACTGTTTTTTGTGTCCATTGGTTTACGGCTGGACATCAATTATCTGTTATCCAATTATAAGCTTATCACAATAGGAACTTTAATAGTCCTGATAAGCAACAGTATTATGTCTGCTCTCTTTTTCAGAATGCTGAATTTTAAATGGCAGGATAGTTTTTATGGGGGCGCTCTGCTTTCTCAAACAGGTGAATTCGGAATACTGGCGATTTCTATTGCTTACAAAGCCGGTATGGTAGAGTACGATCTCTATAAAGCCGGGCTGGGTATTACCTGCTTATCACTTTTATTGTCCACAATATGGATTAGTTGTGGTACATTTTTCAGATTTCGTAAAAAAAATTGTATTTAGAATAAAGAATAAAAAACAAACGAATGGTGAATGTTCTCAGTACCATGATTTTGTGTCAGTGGTACTGAAAAAATGACATAAAACCGGAAAAAATTTCACACTCGGTCAAATGGTATTTTTTTTGTAATTTTTTATGTACAGCTGGCCAGCTGACGTGTTTTTTAATGATTGTTAAACTTAATTAAAAATGATTACAATGAATAATCTAATAAGAAGAAACGGAAACAGCAACGTGGGCTTTTCAAATGTCTTTGATGATTTTTTTGGTCGTGAACTTTTTAACTGGGGCAATAACAATTACTCATCTACCAGTACAACCGTACCATCGGTAAATATTAAGGAGAATGGAGATGCTTATGAAGTTCAGGTTGCAGCTCCAGGTATGAATAAAAATGATTTTCAGATCAGGCTGGATGGTAACCTGCTTACTATTTCATCAACGAAGGAAGATCGTAAAGAGTCAAAAGATGACAATTTCACAAGAAGAGAATTCAGTTACCAATCCTTCCAGAGAAGTTTTGAGCTTCCAAAAGATGTGGTGGATCAGGATAACATTAATGCAAAATATGAAAATGGCCTTTTAATGTTAACCATCCCGAAAAAAGAAGATGCGAAGCAGAAGCCTCCAAGAATGATTGAAATATCATAGAAAAATAATTACAAAATTGGCTGCTAAAAAGCAGCCAATTTTTTTTATAATTGTTGAAAGGGTAGATTAACTTAAATCTTTAAATCGAATGATTTAAGGTCTTTAATTGTAGCATATCCGGCAACTGCCAGAAAATCTATTCTATCCAGAAATGCCCTGCAGAATACGTTTGGGCTTTCCCAGCCACAATTACTCTTTCATCTTTATTTTCACAATAGAGCTGGCCGCCCCTTTCTGAAACCTGGCGTGCAAAAAGCTTTTCCTTCCCTAATCTTGATGACCAGAAGGGAATCAGTGAACAGTGTGCAGAGCCTGTAACAGGATCTTCAAGAATAGAGGACTGAGGAGTAAAGTATCTTGATACAAAATCACTGTCAGAGCCTGCTGATGTCACAATAACACCGCCCGGGTCCAGGTTAATAAGATCAAAAACGGATCTTTCAATGTTGATATTTTTTACATCTTCTTCAGAATCGTATACCAGAACATAATCTCTTGCTTTGAAAACTTCCTTAGGCTGTATATTCAGTGATGTGGATATGATTTCCGGAAGAGTAGAGGCTTCGGGCATTCTGGAAGGAAAATCCATATAATAAACTCCATCTTTTACATCTACTGTCAGATCACCACTTTTGGTGTCAAAAATGATTCTATCACGCTGATAATTGAGGATGGAAACAAGACAATGGGCAGTGGCAAGGGTAGCGTGGCCGCATAAATCCATCTCTATTTCGGGGGTAAACCATCTCAGATGAATGGTATCACCGTTATCAATGAAAAAAGCGGTTTCTGCTACTGCATTTTCACGGGCTATTTTTAAAAGGGTTTCATCGGGTAACCAGTTTTTTAAAGGAACAACACAGGCAGGATTTCCATGAAAAACAGATTCTGTAAAAGCATCTATCTGATATAATTCTAACTTCATTATTAATAAAAATTTCGTTCCCTATAAAGATAATCTATTTCTGAGATAAAGTCCTTATTTGTCCATAATTCTATACAACATTTAATGGGCTCTGATTTATTTTTTATACAAATAAATATTTATTTCTTCGTTCTCCGGTTTGTAATAATTTTTCCACAACCGGATGGCCATCTTCTTACATATGTTTTTTGGGCTGTAATTGTTCTTGATTGCTGTAATTCATTATATTAGCTTTCTAAAGTATTTAATTTGCATTTATCATATGAGTATTATTGTAGATGCAGCCATCTATTTTAGAGAAAAACTTAACCATAAAGAATTTAACCATGAAGCAGACCGTTGCTACAGCTTTCTTTTTCTTATTTGTATTGGGTGTAAAAGCACAAAAGCAATCTATTTCCCCTGATACTGTTTCTATTTTTTTCGATGAGTTAAAAACAGCTTCAAAGAAGAATATCGGGCTTTGGAACAAAGATTTATATGGTCCTATGATTTTAATTGATCCGAAAACCAGAGAGCTTTTTGCCAATGAGCCAGATTCGGAGGGCATTCTGAAAGGTAATGGCACTACTTATTCTGGAATTTTACCTGCTGCTGTCAATATTGCCAATACCGCAGTCAATTGGGGTGGAAAAAGATGGGCAATGGTTATGCTCCCCCTTTCTGAAAATAAAGAAAACAGAATTAATCTTTTAGCTCATGAATCTTTTCATAGCATTCAGCCTTCATTGGGATTTACGCTTAACAATTCGGAAAATAATCATCTGGATCAGAAGGAGGGCAGAATTTATCTACGTCTTGAACTGGAAGCGCTAAAGCAGGCACTCCGATCATCCTCAGAAAAGGAATACAAGCATCACCTCACTAGTGCCTTTACCTTTAGGAAATACAGGAATACACTTTACAAAGGTTCTGAGACTACAGAAAACCTCCTGGAACTGAATGAAGGAATTGCTGAGTTTACGGGGTTCATTGTGAGCGGAAGAAATAAAGAGCAGGCAAGATCATCTCTTTTGAATGGCATTGATGGTTTTATGAAAAATCCCACATTTGTACGTTCATTTGCTTATTATACAACACCTGTTTATGGATATTTGCTGTATCAAAAAGATCCGGACTGGAATAAAAAAATTGATGCAAAAACTGACTTGGCCAGCTATTTCAGTAAAGCATTCGATATAAGAATTGAGGCTGACCTGCAAAAAGAAGTTAAAAAACGATCTGATCATTATAATGGACAATCAATTACAAAGGAGGAAACCGAAAGAGAAGAACAGACTAAGAGGCTTATTGCTGAATATAAACTGAAATTCATTCAACAACCTCATTTTGAAATCAAATTTGAAAAAATGAATGTTTCATTTGATCCAAGAAATATTGTGCCTTTAGAAGATAAGGGGACGGTATACCCCAATATCCGGATTACTGATTTGTGGGGTATTCTTACAATTGAAAACGGGGCATTAATGAGCCCGAATTGGGATAAAATTTCAATATCAAATCCAGTGAAAACGGAAAATAAAAAAGTGTCCGGTGACGGATGGACCCTGGAACTGACAGATGGTTATGTGATAACTAAAGATGAAGGCAGTGGAAATTATAAATTGATTAAGAACTGATATCCATAAAAAAGCATCCCTGTTTCGGCGATGCTTTTTATTTTATAATGAGATTAATGATACCATTTCTTTTTCAAGAATAGACTTGCTTTTACCAGCAGTATTAGCACTGGAACCTCTACCAATGGTCCTATCACTCCTACAAATGCCTGCGGCGAATGAATACCAAAAACTGAGATGGCAACGGCAATAGCCAGTTCAAAATTATTTCCCGTAGCGGTAAAAGCTATAGATACATTTTTATCATAAGGGATTCTTAGTATTTTATTGATCATAAAACTTACAAAAAACATCAAAACAAAATAGATAACCAAGGGGACTGCTACCTTAATGACATCCATTGGCAATTCCAGTATTTTAGAGCCTTTTAAGCTAAACATCAGTACGATGGTCAATAACAGAGCATACAATGTCACAGGAGAAATCTTAGGTACAAATTTTCTGTTGTACCACTCAGCACCTTTTGATTTCATCAGGACATAACGGGTGATAAAACCTGCCAGAAAAGGTATGCCAAGGTAAATCAATACGCTTTCTGTGATATCCTGCATAGAAACATTAACATTAAAGCTTGCCAGGCCTAATTGACCAGGAAGTACATTGATAAACAACCACACCAGAAAACTATAGGTGAATACCTGAAAGATACTGTTTAAAGCAACCAGCAAAGCGGCATATTCTCTGTTTCCTTTGGCGAGATCATTCCAGACAATCACCATAGCAATACATCTCGCCAGTCCAATGAGGATTAATCCGGACATATAATCGGGTTCATGTCTTAAAAAAAGGATAGCAAGACCAAACATAAGAACCGGACCAATAATCCAGTTGAGCAATAAGGAAATACCGATTACTTTTTTATCTTTAAAAACCAATGGCAGAAGAGTGTAGTCGACCTTGGCTAGTGGTGGATACATCATCAAGATGAGTCCGATTGCGAGAGGAATATTAGTAGTTCCAACCGACTGTGAATTGATAAAGTCAGGAATAGACGGTAAAAGATGCCCCAAAGCAATCCCTATCCCCATAGACAGAAAGATCCATAAGGTAAGATAACGGTCAAGAAATTTTAATCTGGGCTGCATGATTATCTTTTGATTTGAGAAAAAGCATACAACATTTCTTCTGCAATTTGTAAACTTCTTTCAGTATATACTGCAGTCTGTTCCGGGGTATTATCTGAAATTTTAGGATCTTCAAATGTGATCGGAATTCTTTTTTCCGCACCTGGAATAAAAGGGCATCCGCCATCTGCCTGTGAGCAGGTCATAATTGCTGCAAAACCGGATATAGGATTGAATGGGTTCTCATATTTTTTTGAAAAACCAATGATAGGAAGACTATTGTCATCATATTTTATAGCATATACAGGATTGGCTGTATCAGCAATGCTGAAAACTGAAAAGCCATGTTCTGTCAAGACTTCTGCAATTTTAGGAAATAATGCAGTTGTTTCCGTTCCTCCCGAATAGCAGTGAACTAGTGGAATCGTAAAGAAAGAAGCTGCTGCCCGTGCCCAGATCTGTGCCAGATGACTTCGGCGGGAATTGTGAGTGCAGATAAAATTCAGGTTAATTTCTGTGTTGTCATCCACTTTTTGCTGGATAAAATGAATCAATGGTGCCAGAATCTCTTTTCTATGACTCTCTATATTTTCCCATTTAAGAGATTGAATCGTGTTTAATAATTTTGGATACATAAGATTTTAATACAATTAATTAGCAGCATCCTAATCCCGGTGTGCAAGCTGATGTTGGGCTTACAGGTAATTCAGAAAGATTTTTCTTTTGTTTTTCAGTAGGAATTCCGCAGGTTTCCTGGGCAAGGCAGGCTGTTGTTTTGTTTTTCAGTATGAAATTTTTTCCGTTAAATTCCAGATCATACTTGCCAATAGTTTCCCCCTGATATTCAACTTCAATTTCCGAGTTTTCTATTCCTAACTTTTCTTCAGAAAGCTGCATGATATGAAGTAGTTTTTCTGGTTTCAAACGGTGTTCATAATCATCTGCATCCCACAGCTGGAAGTTGACCACTTTTTCATTTCTGATTACCCCTCCGCAATCAATGAAGTTTTTTACAATCTGGCCCACTTCTGTTACATGGAAATGTTCAGGAACAAAATTTCCGTTTTCTAATTGAAATTCAATATTTTCCAGTGTAGGGAGAATTTCTATGATTTCTGATAGTTTCATAGTAGAGTAAAATTTAGTGCTATAATTTTGTAATGTTATATTGCAATATTACGATGTGTTAGCTCAAAAAAATGCTTAGCAGCATTGTTTAATAGTAACATCCTGATTAAAAAACAGGTTGAATTCATTCTGAAACTGCTTCCAGGTGCTTTCATTGATGCAGTAACATACAGACTTTCCTTCAATGGAACCTTTGATGATTCCAATATTCTTCAGCTCTTTTAAATGCTGTGAGATAGTTGCCTGTGCCAAGCCAAGTTCTTCAACAAGATCATTACAGATACATGCCTTTTGATTGATGATATATTGTAAAATAGCGATTCTTGCCGGGTGTCCCAAAACTTTAAGCAGAGATGCCAGCTTATTTTGTTCTTCAGTATAAATTTCTGTTTTAGTAACTCCCATTGTTTTATTTTTATATTGCAATATTACGATGATAAATCAATTAAACAATAAAAAACTCCAAAATTTCAATAAATCACATGTAAGTACCTGTAATTTAGTTTGTTATATTTGTTATAGGTAATAACGCATGCAATAAAAAAGATGAAGCTTATTACTGCTTCATCTTTTTATTAGTTATGGTAAACTGATTTTTTTACCCTGTTCAGGAAAAATATAATTTACTTTTAGAGGGTTGTTTTTCAGTAACTCTTTTTTGATGAGTTCAGGATTATCACCTGTAGGTTTTCTGTGAGTAACCACAATGTTGAGCCCCTCAAGACTGTTTTGTCCGGTTTTTTCTTTGAGCTTACTCAATTCCTCAATCAGGAGATCAGGAGTAAGGTGTCCGAACAGAAGATGTTCTGGCTGGCTGTTGGGGAAAGAAACTTCAATTAATATCGTATTGAGCTGTCTTTTTTTAACAAGAGGAGCTGCCATGTTCCAAAGTTGATCCAAACGGTCAGATTTTTCTATACGGTCTGCACCAGTATCTCCCAGATAAAGCAGATAGTGGTCATCTCTTCTTACCAATGCAGCACTGCTTTTATATGGATTTACATGGCTTAGTTCATAACCTGTAATGAAAAACGGAGTTTTAGGCGCAGGAATTTCAGTTCCTTCCTGAAGTTCATTATAATGGTATTTCCCAAGGATTGGTTTTTGTCCCTGATCTGCAAAATTGATCCAGGTATCTGTAATAAAGTAATGATTCTGCAAAATCTGAATCACAGGAGCTATCGCAAAAATATCTTTCCTGGAATCAGCCGGAGAATTGATGATAAGCCCTGATAAATGATCCAGATGACCATGGGATACAAAATATCCTTTTATCTGATCTTTTAAAACCGTTTCTGCTGATCCCTGAAGGCTTTTCAGTTCAATCGCTTTTCGGATTCCTGCATTTACAGTACCGGCATCAAGGCAGAGAAATGCATTGTCTTTTGGAGCGCCTACAAGATAGGCTGATAGATTGTCTTCCTGCTCACCACCATATATTCCTAAGGGAATTACATCAAAATTTTGTGCCTGGCAAACAATATTCAGAAGAACCAATAACGAAAGTGCTGTTTTTTTCATAATATTTATAATAGAAAACCATCTTTTTCAAGATGGATAAAGCAAATTTACGCTATTTTTTGACGACTGATGCCCCGAATCAGTAAAGCCTGCTGATTTTCAGCAGGCTTTATTTTTCTGTTATTTTATTGAGGTTGCTGCTGGGTTACACAATGAACCATTCCTCCATTGGCGAATAAATTACGACAATCGATTCCAACTACCTGTTTGCCAGGATACAGCTGTTGGATGATGTTGTTGGCAACCGCATCATTCGGGTCGTTATAATTAGGAACCAGTACACGGTTATTGGCGATATAATAATTAATGTATGAAGCGCGGCCTACATTTTTTCCGTAAGTAGTGATCACATCATTTCTTGTTAAAGGTACTTTTACAAACTGATAAGCCGCTCCGGTTTTTGTGGTAGCATCGTACAGTTTATCAATATCTCCATCAGGAATCTGCCAGTAGGCAAGATCATCAGGATTCATTGTAATAATAGTGGATGAATTGGCAAATCGGGCAAACCCGTCAATATGCATGTCTGTGATATCAAGACCTGCTTTTCCATTCAACCAGATAAATTTGGTTACCCCTAGATTTTTAGTAAATATAGCTTCTGCCTGCTGTTGGGTCATACCCGGATTTCTGTTATTATTCAGAATAGAACTTTTACAAGCCATCAACACTCCGTTTCCGTCAATTTCCACACTTCCTCCTTCATTGATCATGACTGAATTAAGATTGATTTTTGGAATATTGGTATCTGCTGATATTTTAGAAGGAATTGTATTGCATTGGCTGTAATCGGCCTTGTTTCCCCAGCCGTTAAATCCCCAGTCCTGAATAAATAACTGTCCGTTTTGGTCTTTTACATAAATAGGACCATTGTCTCTTACCCAGAAATCATCCGTTGGATAAATTCTGAAGTTGATATTGGTAAGAGGAACTCCTGCCGTATTGAGAAGCCCTGTAATACGATTCTTTTCAGTACCGTCATAAGCAATAATGTGAACCTTTTCACTTTGTACAAGCTCTTTGGTCATTGCTACCCAGGTGGCGTCTAGACGGTTTCTGTAGGTAGTTCCATATTGATACTGGTGTGGCCACTGAAGCCAGGTTCCTTCATGGGGAGCTGATTCTTCAGGCATTTTGTAAACAGTCGTTTCCGGATGTACCATACCCGGTAATTCTGTTAAGTCTGTTGATGAGCAGGATAATAGAAGAAGAGGTAATAATGGGAACATGATTTTCTTTTTTTGCATAACTGATCTATTTTTACAGAGCAAAATTAGATCGATTGTTTTTCTTAAAGTTGTCCCAAATTGACAACTTACTTCAAAGGTAATAAAATATAGGTCAGCTGTTTTTCCTGGTCATCTTCGTTTTCAGCATGATTTTCATACTTTTCGATGATAGGAGTGTGTGAAAATTCAAGTCGTGAATTAAAAATCCAGCCGGCATAGATCTTTGTATAGGTATCGTCTATTGTTTCATAGCTTCCGGAATGGGTAAAGCGGGCATATTTGCCTCCGAATATCATTTTTGAAGGTAACTTTCTAGTTTCGGATTGAACAGATGAACAAGCGTCATAACGGCAGTTGATTTCTGTTTTTATTAACGGTTCGTCGGCTATGACCCCGAAATATTCTGCTCCGGTGCCAGAGAAATCATTTTCCATAAATTTTTCCCACAGTACTTCAATTTCTTCATTGTTATAATAGGTGTTTATGCTCTGATAATATACCTGCACAGGCTTCAGATAAACAATTTCGGGTTTCAGTACTACTTCTGAGGTAATGGGGAGGATTGCATCTCCACAAAGGAGCTGCTCCTTACTTTGTCTTGCAGTTTTAGGGGAAATCCCAAAATGTTGTTTAAAAGCCTTGGAAAAGGAAGCGATATTGGCAAAACCCACTTCAATGGCAATGGAGGTAAGATTTTCCTGAGTGTACAGAATCCGTTTATAGGCATTTTCCACTTTTAATCTTTGCTGGAAAGCACCTATTGTTTCTCCGCAGCTGTATTTGAAAATACGCTGGATATTCCGGTAAGAATAATGTGAAATATCTTCCAGTTCCTTTACAGAAACAGGGTGGTCATAATTCTTTTCCATGTAATTGATAACTCTGTAGATACAATTCAGGCTGTCTTCCATACGCTTGAAGTTTTCAGAAAAATAAAGTCTGAAACTCATTACAAATAAAAGAAATAAAAAATATCTCAGCAAAATTGTATTTTAGCTTCTGGTAAAAACAGATCCGGAAACCATAATTTTTACCATTTTAAAAACAAAAAACAACTAAAAAACCTGAAACAAACCATGGAAAAAGAATTGTCACAATTAACCGACCAGGAATTATTAGAAAAGAAAAAAGAAGCTAAATCCGGCAATATTCTCAATGCTGTACTTCTGGGAGTAATGGTTGGTATTTCGATTTACAGTACAATAACTGACGGTTTCGGGTTTCTGACTGTCTTACCATTATTTTTTATAGGTTCTATTGCCAGCCGCTGGAATAAAAATAAAAAACAGCTAGACGAAGAGTTAAACTCCAGAAATCTAAAATAAATGCAAAACTTTGACAGAAAAACAGAAGCAGGTGCCGTAGCCTATTTCCGTCACTGTATAAAAAATGGAGATGCTGCGGGAGCATTAAGCTGTTTTCATCCTGATGCTGTCTACATTGACAGGGATGGGAGAGAGCTGAGAGGGCTTGATCAGATAGCGTTGGCTATGAATGAGATTTGCCGCTTAAAAATGGATATCCAGGGCGAAACTCCCCATATAACTGTTGTAAATGATCTGGCCATGTGGCAGGATCAGTGGGAAATGACAGGAACTGCTCCGGATGGACATCCTCTTCATATGACAGGCAATACTTCCTGTATCATGAAAAGAAATGAAGAAGGAGAATGGTTATGGCTGGTGGACAACCCTTTCGGTTCTGCTGTGCTTAAAAATGACAATCTGGTATAAAGTCTAAAATAATCGTTTTGCTAATCAAGTTTATGAGACTTTTGATTTCTGATTTCTGGAGACGAAGTCTTTCAGAAACAAAATAAAAAGAGGCTGTCTCAAAAGGTAAATTAACGCTCTGAGAATTTCCTAAATGACAAAAGTTGTCAGGCAGGAGTCCGAGAGAGGGGCTACTTTTGAGACAGCCTCTTACTTTTATATTATCTTACTGATTTTAGTTGCGTAAGAATTGACCAATTCCAGGAGAATCAAAAGTGAAAGCATTCTGATTTTCAGATTTGTCAATTTTATTACTGATGGTTAGTGCCCATAGCACCAGCTCTTTGCAGAAATTCTGGTCTTCTTTGCTCAGCTCGGAGGTATTTTCTTCCACTACAGTGGTTAATGGTTCAATCTTATCAAGTTTAGCATAAAATTCTTCATCCGTATCATTGTAATTAAGCTCTAAATGATTTTTGTTGAACCATCTGATCAGATCAGTGTACGGCGTTTTGATTCCTTCTTTTTCCAGTTTTGAAATACGTGGGAACAGGCTTTCAAATTGGGTCATTACCGCTTTATCAATTAATATTTTGGCAACATAATCTGCACCTTCCTGCTCTCCTTCATATACCAGTTCGATTTTTCCTGTGATGGATGGAATAATCGACATAAAATCAAGCAGGCGAACCGTTGTTCTTTCTGCACCGGATTCAATCAAACGTAATTTGGCTGCTGCGATTAAATTTTCCATAGCACTGATCGTAAGACGGGCGCTGACACCGCTTTTTGCATCCACGTATTCGCTGACACGGGCAGCAAAAGCAACTTCTTCCAAAAGATCTTTCGCCAGATCAGGAATCTGGATCTGTGCTTTATCTTCAGCTGAAATCAATGCTTCCTGTTCTGTAATCTGTCTTGCAAGCGCGATAGTTTTCGGATAATGGGTAAAAATCTGAGATCCGATTCTGTCTTTCAGTGGAGTTACAATACTTCCTCTGTTGGTATAATCTTCAGGATTTGCTGTGAAGACAAATTGAATATCAAGCGGCATTCTTAGCTGGAAACCACGGATCTGAATGTCTCCTTCCTGCAAAATATTAAACAGGGAAACCTGAATTCTGGCCTGTAAATCCGGTAATTCATTTAAAACAAAAATAGAACGGTTCGCACGTGGAATCATTCCGTAATGTAAAACACGTTCGTCGGAATAGGGTAGTTTCAAGGTTGCTGCTTTAATAGGATCTATATCGCCAATTAAATCTGCAACATTCACATCCGGAGTAGCCAGTTTTTCGTAGAAACGGTGAGAACGGTGTACCCATGAAATTGGAGTTTCATCACCCAGTTCATCAATCAGATCTCTGGCATATTTTGAAATAGGATGAAACGGACTATCGTTAATTTCTGATCCTTTTACGATGGGCATATATTCATCAAGCAGATTAACCATGCTTCTTGCAATTCTGGTTTTTGCCTGTCCGCGCAGTCCCAATAAATTGATGTGGTGACCGGCAAGAATTGCTTTTTTCAATTGGGGCACTACCGTGTCTTCATATCCCCAAAGGCCTTCAAATACAGGTTCTTTAGCTTTAATCCTCGCAATTAAGTTGGCCTGAATTTCCTCATTAATTGTTTTATGAGTATAACCGGATTTTTTTAATTCTTTGAATGTAATATCGTTTTTCATTGTCTTGTAATACTATTTATACAATCTGATTTTTACTTTTAAATGATATAAAATCGGATCTTTATATTCTTCTTATTCTGTTTTTTTCGTAATCTTCAAAAATCATTTGTCCTAAACCGGATAGTCCGGTGAGGAAGGCTTTTCCCTTGTTCTGAGCTGTAAATTCTTCCACAAACTGACGCAGATAAGGGTCCTGAGCAATCATGAAGGTCGTAATAGGGATTTTCAGTTTTCTTGCCTGTGCTGCTCTGTTGAAACATTGGTTAACAATTTTTTCATCCAGACCAAAGCTGTTCATATAAAACTCACCGCTGGGTAGCTGAATACAGCTGGGTTTTCCATCAGTGATCATAAAAATCTGTTTGTTGGTATTTCTTTTTCTGCGAAGGATATCCATAGCGAGCTCCAGACCTGCTACCGTATTGGTATGATAAGGGCCTACTTTCAGATAGGGAAGGTCTTTGATCTTGATGGGCCATGCCTCGTTTCCAAAAACAATAATATCAATGGAATCCTTCGGATATTTGCGCTTAATGAGTTCTACCAGTGCCATGGCTACTTTTTTGGCTGGAGTAATCCGGTCTTCACCATATAGAATCATAGAATGGCTGATGTCAATCATCAGAACAGTACTCATTTGAGCCTTATGTTTGGTCTCCTCTACGATGAGATCTTCTTCCGTAAGCCGCAGGTCTGAGATTCCGTTGTTGATTTGTGCATTCTTTAAACTTTCCGTCATATTCACGGCTGCAAGATCATCTCCATATTGGAAAGAACGGTTTTCGCCATCACGTTCATCCCCGATTCCTGTTTTGTTGGTGCGGTGATTTCCGGCTCCGTTTTTCTTTAGTTTTCCGAAAATCTGATCCAGGGCATATTCACGAAGGGCAGCTTCCAGTTTGGGGGTTAATATATTTTTACCTTTTCCACTTCCCGTATTGCCTTCTTCAGGATCTTTCTCCCTGATATAGCCTCGTTTTTTCAAATCTTCTTCAAAATCCTGAAGGGTATATTCATCACTGAAAATATCATATTCCTGATCAAGCATGTCCAGCCACTCAAAGGCTTCTTCAATATCTCCGGAGGTATGGGTAAGCAAATCTTTGAAAACATCAAAGACCCTGTCAAAATGTGATAATTCCTCCGGCACATGTTTACTGAATATAAAGCCTTTTCCGGGATTAAAATTTTTATCTGTCATAAGATGATAAAGCGGTTTTGCTGTTAATTGCTTTTGAATATTCAGAAAATAGAATGAATTGTCTGAAGTATTCTTTAATTCGTTTCAAACTGAAAAGTTAGGAAAATATCATTTTAAGATTCCCTTAGAGAAATAGAAAATACTAATGATTGCGATACGGAATAAGAATATAATAGGCTGTTATGATAAACTCTGAAAGTATTCTTACCATAGATTGATATTAAAAAATGTACAAATTAAGATTTGTACATTTTAAATAGTCTTGTAGAATTTACTTTTTTAGATCTAATTCCATTTGAATATTACAGCGCTGATAAGGAGTTGAACGTCCGGATACTTTCTGGAAACCCAGTTTGTAGTACAGATTAATGGCGGGTTTCAGTATGGTATTGCTTTCAAGATATATTTTTGATGCACCGGATTCTTTAGCAGCATTGATTATTGCCTGTCCCAGCAGCCAGCCTATATTTTTTCCTTGTGCTTTGGGTGATACAGCCATTTTTGCCAGCTCAAAATCATAATCCGGATCTTCCATTTTGATAAGAGCACAGACTCCAAGCGGTTCTTCATTATAGAGTGCGACCAGTATTTTTCCTCCTTTATTTAAGATATATTCTTCAGGGTTATCCAATGCTTTATAGTCGGCATCTTCCATTTCAAAATAAGCGGAGATCCACTCTTCATTAAGTGCTTTGAATGCAGATTGGTATTTCGGATCATAATCAACGATTTTTACATTTTTGCTTTCGCGGATTTTTTTCTGTTCCTTTACTCTTGAAAGCAAGGATCTCTGTTCAAAAAGGTGTTCCCATTCTGCAAGTGCTTCCCAGAGATTATGAGTTGCTTCGTCAATCATTTCATCAATAGCATGATCAATATCTGTGCACTGGATTTTTATATTTTCAGAAAGCTCTTTTCCTTTTTCTGTAAGTACGGCAATATTTCTCCTCTTATCATCTGACTGCTGATTGTCTTTAACCAATCCTGCAGTGGTCATTTCTTTGATAATTTTGGTTACTGATGGCTGAGAATGTCCTATTTCTTCAGCGATTTCGGTAATGGTTTTTGAACCACCTTCGGAGAGGACAAAGAATACGGGAAACCATTTTGGTGAAAAGTCAGCACCATAAAGTTCATAAATCTTTGCTGCTTCTTCTGTAATATTTGAAGCCATAAACCGCAACCGGCTCCCCAAAGCAATCTTTCCTGTTTTCTCAAATAAATCCATAAGTATAATTGATTATATAACTAGTTATACAAATGTAATAAATTAATAATTACCATGAAGAAAGAATTGAATTAAAATTTTAATTGTATTTAAAACAATGTCATAGAAGATCTCACAGAAGATTGTCCGGGGAATGTTTACTGGAAATACGGGAATAATAAAGCTCCGGATGATTCCGGAGCTTACTATATACATCACCTTACTATGGATACATGGTTACCATCCTAAATAATATTCAGGATCTAACCAGTAGGGCCAGTCTAATTTAAAGTGGGTCTGAAGCATTTTTTCCGCTTCACAGAAGGCTCCTTCCACCCAGCCTTGCTGATCAGAATACGCTTCCCCGATAATATGAATCTGCTCATCCATCAACGGTTTTCTCATATAAGGCATCACCTCTTTTACGGAAAAACCTGCTTTCCATGCATGATATCCTGCACCGTACGGATCATCTGTCCAGTCTCTGAAATAGGTTACGTAGGGTTGAGGAATATCTATTCCGTGTAATTCTTTCAGCTGATTCATCAATTCATTCACCATGAATTCTGTAGCCTGAACATCATCAAACTTATGCAGTTCTTCCAGTGAGGCAGATCTTGCAGCTCTTACCTTAAACAGCACTTTGTCATCAGAAAGTGCTTTCCAGAATGTTTCTGTTTCCATATCACCATAGCTTCCCAGCAACATTGAATTTTTGGTCTCAGTATCAGTGCCGAAATAATAACACTGTCTCATAGGTAAGTCTGTAATGGAATGTCCGGAATCAATCCCCAGATCTCTCCACCAGGGACGTTCAAAGCCCATAAGAATTTTAAATGCGGGCTCCATGATGATGGAACGGATATTTTCGTTCAGTTTCTGGTGTCTGTTGGCATCAAAAAAGAAGTTATTCTGATCCAGAAGTTCAAGTGATTTTCTCGGCATACCCAATACGATTGAGTTGGCGTATACTTTCCAGGTAGTGTTACTCTGTATATTCAGGAAAGTCAATTCGTATTTATGAGTAGCGGTCAAGTGATGGTCTTTGGTAAAAGTAATCAGTTTGTTTTCAGACCAGATGCGTGCTCCTTCATATTCCATATACGTGTTGGCTATTGCATAGGCAATGCTGTCGTAGCCTTCCTCAATGGTTTTGTAGGTTGTGTCTGCAGAAAAGTCTCCTACCATGTAAGGAAATGCTTCTGCAGAGTTCCAGTTGATGGTATTGGAATAATATCCTCCGGCGTTCGCTAAGAATTCATACCCTTCCTGAGAAACCTGATCTTTGATTAAGTTCCAGAAACCGATATCATTTACCAGACGCTTGTCATAAGGAGAACCAGGGAAATTGTACATCAGCCTTGGTTTTATTACATCCCAGTCGCGGCTGGTCAGTTTAAATGTATAATCATATCCGTTAGGATCTGCAGTAATCAGTTCTTTATAATTTTCAGCTACCCATGCATCTGCCATTAAAACATTATAAATGATTTTATTGAATAACTGATCAGAACTGAAACCTTCATCCCCTTCATTCAGATAATAGCGGGTAATCAGTTTGTTATCATGTTTCTGTTCTTCTGTCCATGCATTTTGTTTGAAACGTTCTTTTCTGATGTACATCAACAGTTTTTCAGGTTCTCCCATATGGAATGGAATAGGAGTCATCTTATCTTTCAGAACAGGGGTTCTTTTGCTCAGATCTGTTTCTTTCAGGGGGTAACCTTCTATCAGGGTTGTTACAATTTCCTGAGAAGTCAGATAACGCATTCCTCCAAGTTCTCCCCAGAAATTCATTCCCGGCATAATTACGGATTCCAGTCTTCCGCCTAATTTGTCACTCATATCAAAGATCTGTACTTCATGACCTTTGTATTTCTGGTCTGCTACCAGGCGAAAAGCGGTGTACAATCCGGAAGTTCCGGCACCTATAATGGCTACTTCTACTTTAAGGTCGGGCTGCATACCTGGATACAGCGGTGTATTTTTATTGACGTTTTCTTGATTCATGGTTTTATAATTTTTAAAGTGCTAAGAAATATTTATATCCTAATCGGAATGGAGTGATGTCAAAATCAGTATGCCCGTCTAATGCAAGATCCGACATGATTTTACCTAAGAAAGGAGTGAATTTGGCAGCCCATCCTGTAGCATACACCACAATATTTTTATGGTTCGGTACATAAGGCGGTGCAAAATCAATCAGCAGTTCTTTATTAGGGATGGTACTTAAGGCGATGAGGCATGTTGAAGTATATTCCGGAACAATGCTGAGGCCGGTCATATGGTTTTTTATCCATTCGGAAGTGTAGGCCAGTTCCTGGGGATTGGGAATTAATGTTCTGTCACTTGGTTCTTCCAGAGGTTTGATCACAAAATCCGGTGCTACACGGATGTATTCCGGGTGATCCCATTCCACGGAAGGGAAACCATAAAACTGATTACCATTGTCTCCCGTTGCGTTCTGAAATACAAACCAGGTTGGATATTGTATTGCAGGATCTGTCTTTTTAAAGTAAGCAGAAGACATATTGCAGTAAGTGGCTTCTATTTTAAAATCAAGAAGATTGATCACACTGTTGATATAAGGTCCGGGAATGATGGCCAGTTTTTTTGCGATATAAATTCCATTCGGAGTGGTAAGCTCAAAAAGATCACCGTTTTGTTTAATCTCAAGTACTGGGGAATCTTCTCTGAGTTCTACGGTTTCTTCTTTCTGACAAAGGCTTAAAAGTGTTTCAATAGTTGCCTTGAAATTAATGCTTGCCCCATCGGGTTGAAACAGGCCGGTATAATTATCCGGTAGGTTTTTGAAATGATACTTTTCTTCAATTTCCTTTGACTTTAAAGTAGTATAAGGAACGCCTAAAGCCTGTAATGCTTTCTCTGCTTCAGCAATATTTCCTTCAGTGGAGTGTACTTCAGGATCTCCAAACCAGAGTGTGCCTACTTTGTCAAGCAATGGGGTATCTGTCTTTTTCTGTAATTCATTCCAATAGGGCTCTGCATCCAGAGCCATTTGTACCATATATTCATCCGGATACGGAATCCGGAACTGACGTGATACGCCTGCAGAGCTGCCCAGCTGATTCACAAAAGTATATTGTTCCAGTACTAAAGTTTTAGCCTGACGCTGGCCGAGATGATAAGCTGTAGCCAGACCTATAGCTCCTCCGCCAATGACGATTACGTCGTAGTTTTCTGTAATCATAGGTTATTTGTTTTATTTTTTATACTCGTAAGAAGAAATACAGAAAAGTAAAGACATCAAAATGAAGGAATGTACCATCATTACTGATTTTAATACTCTGTACTTATTGCTACGATAGGTTAAGTGTAGAGACGAATCTTCCGGTACATGTGAATATTCTGGTTTTCCATTGAATATTGTCACTATTAATAAGCATTTCAAAGTAACAAACAAGAGCATATATGTTCTTAGAGTGTAAATTACCAAATGTGGTATTGAGTAGAAATACGGAATGACAGAAAATCCATATCCGGAGGGTAGTTTCAACAATGAAGAAGAGCGAAAAGAATAAGTGGTTTCTGGATTTCCAACTCATTTTTGGGGGCTTATTATCCATTATTTCTATAAAATGAGCAGGAGAAGAACATTTTACTGAGCCTCAACTTTTTGCAATTGATCTAAAAAAAAAGATTTACATACATAAAACTGAATGTGTACAAGGCTTTTTAATAGTAAAAAAAAATAAATTCTGTGAGTTTAATCAAATATTCATTATTATAAGAAGACAAAAATTACTTTAACTTTGCCAATTGAATGATATATGCTTATTATGAAATTATTGAAAATAATGCTATATTGTTAAAGGCTAATATCTAATGGACTTACGTCATCAGGAAATTAATTTAACTGATAAACAAATATGAAAAATAAATTCTTAAATTTTAAATTGAGAAAACTTGTTCATTACTCATTGATCCTTTGTATTTTACTGATACAGGTCATTATTGCCATATTTTTCTACAATGAATTTGTCAACGGGAAGAAGCTGAAATTTATTAAAGATCAGCTTGAGGAAAGCCGTGCATTGGGAGGTTTGACTGATAATTCCAGGAAAGATTTCATGGATGCACAGGATCATCTTCAGAAATATATGGCTACTCAGGATAATAAAGATCTGCAGCTCTATTTCCAGTCGTTGAGAAAGCTTAAGACTAATTTTGATAAAATTGGCGAATACGAAAATACGAGTCCAAGATTGAAAAAGAATCTGGCTCTCCGTAGTCAGGATACCTTAAAGAATGCAAAACTGAAGACTTTAATAGATTCAGTGTACCAGACTTCTCTGAAGCCGCCAACAAAAATTGAGGATAATCAATACGAGCCAGCCAAGTATAAAAATGATTTTGAAGATTTCAAGATTCAAACCCGTACTTATGCTGATACTGTAAAAAAGAAAGGTTTTTTCGGACGTTTAAAAGATGCAGTAACAGGTAAAGTGGATGTTCAGAAGGAGAGTACTGTAATCACAATGACCAATAACAAAACCCTGGATCTTTCTCAGGTAAAAACCAAAATGGATAATACCATAAAATCTATGGACAAGCATTATGCAGCTGAGGTAAAAAAGGTTCAGCTACTTGCAGCCCTGAGTCAGAAGAATAATTTACAGTTTTACAGCAATTTCAGTAAGCTGCTGGTATATAGTAATAATTTAATAGAAGTATACGAAAATGCCATCAACGATTTTAAATCTGAACTGGAAAGAGAATACAATGAACAGAGTTCCAATAATAACAAAATAAGGACTTACCTGGTATTAGGGCTGATGATTCTGATGTTTATTGTTTCTATTCTGATCATGTATTTTACAAGAATGGCATTTGTCTATGAACAAAAACTGGATGCTGCCAATAAAGAGATTAAAAAGAATCTTAATTTCAAAAACAGAATTCTGGGAATGCTCAGTCATGACTTGAGGTCACCTTTGAAAATCATCAATATTTTCATTGATAAAATCCACAGAACAACTGAAGATGAAACGATAAAGGATTACCTTAAATCCATCAAATTTACCAACAGTACTTTGCTTCTGCAGTCTAACCAGATTCTGGAATATACCAAAAACGAAAATGCTGAAAAAGAGCTTATACAGTCAGTTTTCAATCTTAAAGATGAAATCAGTTCCATTGTAAAGGTGATTACCCCATATCTGGAAACGAGAAACAACAGGTTTGTGGTTACAGACAGAATCCCTGAAAATCTGGTAGTATATTCGGATAATATCAGAATCAATCAGATTTTTATGAATATTCTGGGGAATGCCAATAAGTTTACAGAAAATGGGCAGATTGATCTTGTACTGGCTACAGAATCCCTTGGAGAAAATACAATTTGCCTGATCACAACTGTAGCAGATACCGGGGTAGGAATATCAGAATCAGATCTTGGTAAAATTTTTGATCCTTATTATCAGGGTATTGTTTCTGATGAAGTAGATAATCTGGGAGCAGGGCTTGGGCTGAACCTCGTAAAAGAAATTGTAGAGCTTTTTGATGGCAATATATCGGTAGAAAGCAAATTACATAAAGGAACTAAAGTGACATTCAGGATCAATTTAAATCGTAATAATAATGGAAACACCAATACAAAATAAAGAGATTATATTCCTTCTTGCCGACGATCACAGCATTGTACGCCAGGGAATGGAGATTGTTATCAGTGATATTGTTCCTAACGCTAAGGTATATCAGACCTCATCCTTACATCAGGTATTGGAGCTGATAGAATCAAAAGGAATCGAGATGGCTGTCATTGATGCCCATTTCCCGGACGGCAACAGTCTTCATATTTTACCGCAGATGAAAAATGCAAATCCTGATCTTAAAATTTTGATTTTTACAGGACTTGAAGAAGAATTGCATGGCCTTAAATTTATTAAAGCAGGTGCTGACGGTTACCTGAGTAAACTGAGTGAAGAGGAGGAGGTAAGGGAAGCGATTGCCACCTTCATTGAGAAAGGGGAGTACTTCTCCGATCTTTTACGTAACCTATTGGTACAGTTTGTTTACAACCCGGATCTGATAAGTCCGCTCAACAGTTTAACCAAAAGAGAAATGCAGATTGCAGAGCTCTATGCGGAAGGATATGGAAATCTGGAAATTTCAAACAGCTTGAATATCAAGCAGAATACAGTAAGCACAATCAAAAAAAATATCTTTGAAAAACTAAAGATTGAAAATATGGTTGAGCTTGTTGACCTTGTCAAAACCCACCATAAACTATAGTGTTTTTTAAAGGTGTTCTCCACTTCATATTGTCAGCGTATTATATTTCATCGATAAATATCTATAAGTCGATCGACATGTATCGATGGGGTTTGTAGAAGATTTTATGTGGAAATGTTGTTCCTTTGTAATGTGAAATTTAAGTAATGAAAAAGCAACTGAGAAATGCTTTTTAATTTCTGAAGTTTCATACACAAAACAACAAATGATGATAACTATACAAATAATAAACTATAGTTATAGAAACACAAATGATGAAAAATTAATAAACACTGATGAAATTAAAGAAGTGTATGAATAACCTTAAACGGACTTCTTAAAAAAGCCAAATGATCAGAAAAAAACACAAACACATATAGTGAGGTTCAGTTGATAGGTTACAGTACAAACACAAGAAGGAGGCATTAAGCCTCCTTTTGTGTTTTTTATCATTTGATAAACAAATGCTGGTATTTATCTCTTAGTTTTGTATCAAAAAGATGTCAGGAGAAAAAGACTTAGCGCTACTGATTCAGAATATGGAACCAGTACTGAATACCGGAGAATATGTATTCTGTACTGTTGAAACTTTAGGCGGAATACCGGATATAGAAAAGGTTCTGTTTTTTTTCCGGGAAAATGAAGCCATTACCATTGTGGTAGAAAAAACAATAGCAGATGAATGGAATATGGATTACAATTATATTTCTTCATGGATTACCCTGACGGTTCACTCTTCTCTGGAAGCCGTAGGACTTACTGCTGCTTTTGCCAATGCCTTGAAAAAGGAGAATATCAGTTGTAATGTGGTAGCTGCTTATTTTCACGATCATATTTTTGTAGCTGAAAAAGATGCTGAAAGAGCGATGAAAGCCCTTTTTTCCTTGAGATCAGCTCAGCAGCTTTAAAAATTGTTTTGAATTTTTTCGCTTTTTGTTTTCACCTTTTAAAATGTCTATCTGAGCTGCTAAAATGTCCTGTTGATACAGCTTTTAAGTGTTCTGCGAATTTTTGTGTTTTATGTTTGCATCATAATCATACAAAAATAAACAACAATGAAAACAATTAGAAAAATCTCAGCCTTAAGCTTATTATGTTTAACTCTTTTTACTGTAGTAACAGTTTCCTGCACTGAGGAAAATGAGCCTCCCACGGCGCAGGAGGTACAAAACAGAAGTCATCAAACTGCCAAAACCCAATTCATAACCGTGAAAGGAAATGCCATAGCTTACCGTGTTTTAGGAAAAGAAGACGGGATTCCTTTGGTTCTCCTTCCGGGATTAGGGGGCTCTATGGATGACTGGGATCCTGCAGTAACCGATGGACTGGCTAAAAACTATAAAGTCATTATCTTTGATAATAAAGGTGTATCTTCCTCAAAAGGAACAACCCCTAATACTGTTCAGGCAATGGCCGATGATGCAGTAGATTTTATTAAAGCCTTACATCTGACCCAAGTGAATATCATGGGATTTTCTATGGGCGGGTTCATCGCGCAGAGAATAGTGCTCACCAATCCCTCACTGATCAATAAAGTGATTTTAACGGGTACAGGTCCTCAGGGAGCAATCGGGCTGTCTAATCTGCCTAATATTATTGCCGGAACAGCTGGCTTAAGTCCGGAGGCTTCATTCCTGAAATTTGGTTTTACAGAATCTGCTCAAAGTATTGCGGAGGGAAAAGCATCCTTTGCAAGGGTTCAGCTTCGTACGACGGATAGAGATCTTCCGCTAAGTGATGCCGCATCCGGTGCCCAGTTTACTGCGGTACTGAGCTGGGCTCAACCTAATGCTGATGCCCTTACAGAAATACAAAAAATCAAAAACCCGGTACTGATTGTGCATGGTGAAAATGATCTTCCCGTATCTGTTCAGAATGCAAAAAATATGGCTCAGCATTTAGACCATGCAGAACTGGTGATTTTCCCGGATTCAGGACATGCTTCTTTTTATCAGTATCACGATACATTTGTTGCGAAAGCTACAGAATTCCTCGGGAAATAAATTGTGTTCTTAAAAATTATAACGAAAAGACTCGCTGTTCATCAGCGAGCCTTTATTTTTTTACTCATATCGGAACTTAGCTGAATTTCTTCACAGCTTCTTCGCTTACAGGAGTAAAAAAGTTAATCATATTTTCATCCGGATCACAGAACAGGAGAGATCTGTTTCCCCAGGGCATCGTTGTTGGTTCCTGAATAATTCTGGAAGCTATACTTTTAATCCTTTCATATTCTTCATCAACATTTTTAACCATAAACTCAATAATGGTTGACTTTGAACCTGCGAAATCTGTAAGACCTTCCGAAAACATTTGCATAGTCCGGGTACTTCCGATAGCGATTGTGATAGAACCCGTAGAGAGTTCTGCGAAATCTTCCGTATACCATGTGGCAGTTATACCCATGATCTGTTCATAAAATGCTACTGCTGCTTTAATGTCTTTGCTGATAATTCTTAATGAGGTAAGTTTCATAAGGATGCTTATTTGTTTAAACTAATTTTAAACAAAGATAATGGGTACATGTGACAACAGGCTGTCAGCAGAAATGAGTGATTTTACTCTGAATGACTGTATTAATAAAAATTAGCAATATGAATTAAACGCTTAAAGTCTGTAATCTGTATTTTCCGTCCTTCAGATCTGATCAGTTTTTCCTGCTTAAAATCATTAATGATGCGGGCTAAAGTTTCTCTGGCAGTTCCTACCATATTGGCGAGATCCACACGGGAAAGAGAAATGAATACTTCATCATCAGAGGCATCATTTGATTTATATTTATCATGAAGTATCAGTAAACTGAGGGCTGCTCTTTCACGGACTGTACGATGAGATAAAACCGCAATAAGATTGGCCATCACACTGAATTCATGACTCAATGATTTCAGTAGCAGTCCTGAAAGCACTGATGATTGGCTTAGAATATCCAGAAAACTGTCTTTTGAAATAAATGAGATGACAGAATTTTCCAGGGTTGAGGTCGTATCTCCGTAAGATTCATTGCTCAGAATAGCAGAATATCCGAAAAATTCGCCGGAACTGTATATGTAAATAATCTGCTCTCTTCCATCATTATCAACCTTGTATTTCTTTATTTTACCTTCGTTAAGGTAATAAACGCCATTTGGTTTTGTTCCGTCAGTAAATATCGGCTCATTTTTACGATAGTTCCTGGTTTTCATAGCTCCTGTAAGCAGGTTTTTATCATATTCAGGGAGTTCATCAAAAAGATACTGATTATTAAAAATAAATTTTGAGATCATAATTTTTCTATACAGGGTATGGGATGTACGCTCAGTTTTTTAACTTAAATCACATTTTAAACCGATCTAAATCACAAGATTTTTTTCCTGAACGAATTACTTTTACAAAAGTAATAAAATTGATTCTGAAATAAGAAACAGACCAATTTATTGAGGTCTGTAGATGTCTTTTAAGGGTAATCATTCATTACGGGAATAGGATTTTACGTTAAAGGGGAAAGAGTAGATCTATAAAGAACACTGGATAAATATTTAAGCGGACATGTTTTTCACAGTTTGACGCTGACATTTCTAATTATTTTTTTTTACTTATTTATTGTATCCAGCTGTTCCTTTTCCTGGCAGGTTAAGTTCTTACAGAAATTTACAATGTTCAGACACAGAGGAAAAAACAGAACCTATTTTCACAACCTTAAGCTTGCATCAGTACTTTCATTTGTTGCAGGAATAGTGAATATTGCCGGTGTTTTGTCTGTGAAAGTCCTTACGACGAATATAACCGGACATTTTGCTTTCTTTTCAGAGGAAATTTTACTCGATCATTATGGCAAAGCTTTCACTTATTTTATCTTCATTATCTGCTTTTTGGGAGGTGCATTTTCTTCCAGTTTTATGGTTGAGTTTTCATCCGGACATAAAATGTTCCGTCCCCATCTCATTCCTTTGATTACCGAAATTCTGATATTAGGTTTTGTAGGAATAGCAGGTGATGAAAGATTGGAAATCTCAATATCTCCTAACACAGTTGCAGGGCTTTTACTTTTTGCCATGGGTGTTCAGAACTCTCTGGTAACAAGAGTATCACAATCTGTGGTAAGAACGACTCACCTTACGGGATTATTTACTGATCTGGGAATAGAGCTTTCAAAACTCTTTTTTAAAGAAAGGGAAAATGAAAAGAAGCAGCTTAAAAAAAATATTACTCTGAAACTGGTGATTATTGCCTGTTTTTTTGCAGGAGGTATGATTGGTGGTTTAGTTTATAGCATAATTCAGCTCAAAACACTGCTTGTGACTGCAGGATTACTGTTTGGCGTAATAAGGTATGATAAGTTCCTTTACAGGTATTACGCTTTGAAAAGAAAATTCAGATAGAAATACAATAAAAAAGGATATTCCGTTGTTGCGAATATCCTTTTTAAATTTATGGAGTAACAGGCTGGATCACAAAAGTTTCCGTATCTGTTGTATGGGCTGAAAAATACCCCAATGCTCCGTTGCTGATATTACTCGGAGGATTGGCTGGGGTAGCGCTTCCGCCATTACCGCCAGAAATCTGAAGTAATGCACTGTAATAAGTAAAGACATTGGTATCGATAGACTGCATTTCCACATGGATTTTGTCTCCTGGCACTACTTCATGGTCCCGGCCTTTGTTATCGTCATTGGGAAGGATGAGAGGCTGCTGGTTTGGTAGGCCGTTATTTACATTGTCTGAAAAAGTATTCATGTATTTTTTAGGCAGATCATTAATGGTAAAACTAAAAAGATAACGGTTTCCTAAAGGCATTGGGTCTGTAAAAAGCGGCAAAAGGGTATAGGTGGTCTTATCACCAAATTTAAAAGAACTTTGCTCCAGGCCGTCAAAATAGACCACCTCAGGCATTGTACTTTGGGCAGTATATTGTTTTCCTTCTGCCTGTATTTTCAATGTATACGTTCTGCCGGGTGTTCCTGCAAAAGTGGTGGTTTGATAGATACCGTTTCCTGTATAATGAAGTGTTTCAGTCTGGCCTGTATCATCGCTTAAAACCACCTGAGCTCCGGTGACTGCCGGATACTGATTGGGTTCGGAAAACCCGACTGATTTTGTGATTTTCACTGTATAAGGCCCTGACTGATTGGTTACATTCCCTTCAATGACGATATTTCCGCTTTGATCATTCAGATCAAGATCGATCTCCTTTTCACAAGAAGTTAATGCAAAGAGAGATAATATGATATAAAATGTATTTTTCATGATTTAGAATTTGAAATTATAAGTGATGTTAGGTACCCAACGGAATAAAGAGGTCTGCATGGCGCGTGTTGTTCCGGGACGATCAGGATTGTCTTCAAAGTTGATGGTATAAGCATTTTCTCTACCGTATAGGTTGTAAATACCAAAGGTCCATGAACCACGGAATCGTCTATTGGTACTTGGTTCATAAGTAGCACTCAAATCCATTCTGTGATAGGCCGGCATTCTGTCTGCATTTCTGTTGCTGTACTGGAATATGGTTTGGCCGTTGAGCTCATATTTTCCGGTAGGGAAGGTAACAGCATTTCCTGTACTGTAAACGAATAGCCCTGAAAAACTCCATTTCGGATTAAGCTGGTAGGTGGCAACAATGGATAAATCGTGGGTTTTATCCATTCTGGCATTATACCATTCATTATTATTGATGCCGTTGATCTTTCTTTCCGTTTTAGAAAGGGTATAGGAAATCCATCCTGTCAGTTTTCCACTTTTCTTTTTGGCAATAAGTTCCAGCCCATAAGCTCTTCCTTTTCCGAATAGCAATTCACTTTCTACATCTGCTCCTGTATCAAAACCAATCTGAGCACCATTTTTGAAGTCGATCTGGTTTTTCATGTCTTTATAATAAACCTCAGCGTTCAATTCGTAATTATTGTTGTTGAAGTTTCTGCTGTACCCTAAGCTGATCTGATCTGCAATTTCCGGTTTTACTGTGTAACTGCTTCCTATCCACTGGTCGGTAGGGTTTCCACTGTTGCTGTTGCTCAGAAGGTGAAGATTCTGGGTATTTCTTGAATAACCTCCTTTCACACTGCTGACTTCGTTGATTCGATAGTTGGCACTAATACGTGGCTCAATATTAACATAGGTTTTCCCGAATTTTCCTTTCTCCAGGAACTTGCTGTCAGTAAGCACACCATTTTCATAGGTGTTGAATGTATCGCCTCCCAGTACACTGAACATGGAAAGTCTTGCTCCATAATTGATGGTTAACTTTTCCGTTGCTTTATAATCATCATTGATGTAAACAGCATTCTCCCATGAATATCTCGGATTTCTTGCAAAACTGCTCACTGTGGTACCGGAAGCACTGCTTGGGGTAAGGGTATGATAAATAGACTGCAGACCGAAACGTACAGAATGCTTGTTTCCTGCAAACCAGGTAAAATCCTGTTTAAGATTCCAGTCACGGATTTTTGAATTTAAATCAAATACGGTATCGTCATTCTTCAGACTGATTTTATAATCATAATTGCTGTAGATGAATGATGTATTGGAGAATAATTTACTACTGATGATACTGTTCCATCTCAAAGTTGCTGTTGTATTTCCCCAGTCTGTATTGAAAGTATCTCCCAATCCCAGAACATCTCTTCCAAAATATCCGGAAAGGTAAATACGGTTGTTCTCGTTGATCTGATAATTGGCCTTCAGATTCAGATCGTAAAAGTATAATTTGTTGTCTTTGTAATCTTTATTGGTTTTAAGAAACAAATCGGCATACGTTCTTCTTCCTGAAACAATGAATGATGATTTTTCCTTTTGAATAGGACCTTCTACGCTCAGTCTGCTGCTTATCAGGCCAATTCCTCCATTTACATTATAGTCTTTGTTGTTTCCGTCCTTCATTTTAACATCCAATACAGAAGAAAGGCGGCCTCCGTATTGTGCAGGACTGTTTCCTTTAATGATGCTGGCATCTTTCAGGGCATCACTATTGAATGTACTGAAAAATCCAAGAAGGTGAGAGGCATTATAAACAGGTGCCTCATCCAGTAAGATCAGGTTTTGGTCGGTAGCACCACCTCTTACACTGAACCCGCTGCTTCCTTCACCGTTACTTTTAATACCTGGTAAAAGCTGTATGGTTTTCATAACATCCTTTTCTCCGAATAGAACAGGAAGTTTTTCTATATTTTTAATGCTTAACGTTTCTGCTCCCATCTGAGCTGATGTTAAGTTTTTATCCTTTTTAATGCCGGTTATCACCACCTCATCAATGGCTTTTTCTACAGATTCTGATGGCAGCAGGGGAAGATCGAGTTTTATATTTTGATCCACGTTGATCTTCTGCTCAAAATCCTGATATCCCGGATAGGAAATAATCAGGGTATAATTTCCTTCAGGTAATGAAAGAGAATAAAACCCATATTCGTTGGCAACAACATTGATGGAGGGATCTTCACTTACTTTTACAGAGACTCCGATGAGCAATTCACCGTTTTTTTTGTCTTTCACGGTTCCACTTACAGAATACGTTTGTTGGGCCATTGCCAGTGTACTGAAACAGAGCGCAGCGGTGGCAGCGGTAATTTTTAGAAAGGATGTTTGCATTAGTTTATTTTAAAGTAGTAGATCTCTGGTCTATGAGTTAATATTTTAAGGATGTTCAATGAGTTGGATGAATAGGGGATTTGTTACATGTAATGTATTAATTATGAAATAAATCCGTCAGAAAATCATATTTTTGAAAATGTAAAGAGCAATTAAAAAATAAGTATGTTGCATAAAAGATAATATTATGCATAGTATATTGAATAATCTCTTTATTTTTCATTGATTATATTAAAAACTAAATTATTAACGATTGTCTGGTGAATTTTATTACTAACAGGGTGTAATTACAGGTTATTGTTGTTTAAATCCCCGGGATTAATGCTTATGGCTTTAAAAACTGTTCTTATGGCTTTTGATCAAAATATTAACCTTATATTGGCAGGGAATTAAGCGGAAGAATATGGAAAATATGAAGACCTGGTCAAGAAAAAATGGCTCTACTGTAGTACTTACACTATTGTTTATTATCATTTTAGTAAATAAGGATGCAAAGGCATGGCTGATGAGGCAGGTTGCTTCTACAGGAATCCTTAATTCCAGTATATCAGAGTCAAAAGAAACGCAAAATGTTTCAGCTAAAGTTTCCTATGCCGGATTTATGCTGAAAAATGAGGAAGGAAAGATAATAGATACTCCTGCATTACAGAATAAAGTGGTTTTTATTAATTTCTGGGCATCATGGTGTCCTCCGTGTCGTGCAGAATTTCCGTCTGTACAGAAACTGTATGATCAATATAAAAATAATCCGGATATGGTATTTCTTACCGTAAATCTGGATGATAATGTTAGCCTGGGAAAATCGTATTTAAAAGAGAAGGGCTTTACGGTTCCTTTTCTTAGACCAGCTGGAAATATTCCTGATGTATTGTATAGTGGATCTTTACCAACAACCGTTGTACTGGATAGAAAAGGAGAAATCCGTCTGCATCATAAGGGACTTGCTGATTACAGTAAAGATTCATTTTATAAACAGATTGATGAACTGTTGAACCAAAAGCCATAATTTGCAATCCAATGATGATTCCCTTTATCCTGCCTGCTCTTACAGAAATAGAAACTGAAATCCTGAAAGTAAAAAGCAGCGTGCAGAATTTTCCAAAGACTGTAGTGTTTCCTTTCTCTGAAAGGTATAAAACTTTGGTTACTCAAATAAAAACAATGGAAATTTCTTCTGAGACCATTCTGTATAATTCAGTAGATGCAGTCAATGAAAATAGAGAAAGTCACTTACCAGATTACTGGTGTTTTGCCGCTAACGGACAAGGTGACCGATGGTTTATGGACAGAGATCATCAGATTTTTTTCTATGATCATGATGATGAGAAACTGAAACCGATGCCTATTAATTTTGAAGAATGGCTGCAAATGGCGTTCATTATCCGTCAGCTGGATGACTGTTTGGATGAATATGACCATATCCCGGAACCGGTACGGCAGGAGTTTGATAAAGCCCTGAATACTGTTCATCCTCAATTAAGCGAGGTGTATCCGTTTGCATTTTAATGCTGTTTTCTGTCAGCAATGAATTTAAAAATTAAACTTTCAAAATATAATCCGAAGGTTTTTTCTTACATTTATCTATACCAATTATTATATTCAAAGATCTTATGAATATTCAACTTTTTTCAAAAAATGCTTTAGTAGGTGGAGCAACCCAGGGAATCGGTGCCGGAATTGCCATTGAATTGGCAAAATGTGGAGCTAATGTTACCGTTATGGCCCGCAATGAAACAAAACTTAAAGATTTCGTTGCTGCACTGCCAGTCATCAATCCGGAACAGAAACATGGATATCTGGTAGCTGATTTTTCGGATTTTGAAAGTTATAAGAAAATTATAGGAGGATTTTTTAATGATCATTCGATAGATATTCTGGTGAATAATACCAATGGTCCTGAACCTGGTTTAGCACTGGATAAAAATACAGATGATTATCAGAAAGCATTTGATCTCCTTTTTAAAACCGTTTGTGAAACAACGTTACTGGCATTGCCTCATATGATCCAACAGAAAAAAGGGCGTATTATCAACGTTTCTTCTCTGTCCGTTAAAGAACCCATCGGAAATCTGGCCTTGTCCAATTCTATCCGTTCTGCAGTGATTGCGTGGGCCAAAACCCTTTCCAATGAAATTGCACAACATAATATTACGGTAAATAATGTTTTAACCGGATATTTTGATACTGAAAGAATTCAGAAACTCGTTGCTCATGAAGCTCAGCAAAGTGGTTCAGCAGCAGAGGAAATAAAAAAGGCTAGGGAAAATAAAATTCCGATGAAAAGATTCGGACAGCCTGAGGAATATGGTCACCTGGTGGCTTTCCTGGCTTCAGAATATTCAAATTATCTTACCGGAACAAGTATTCCTTTGGACGGAGGATTGAATAATACGTATTAATCTGATTACTGGAAATTTAAAATGAAAATTTTGATCAAATATGGAACTGTAATCTTACTTTTTTTACTTCTTATTAATTATACGCACACTTATTACGATTTTACAGCATCAAATTCTAATATCATTATTCTTCCATTAGTAGCAGGACTTTTAATCATCAATTTTATTCTGATTTATATTTATGAATCAAAAAATAAAGAGAAACATAAAGTCACAAATGTATTATTGATTTTTTTAGTTGCTTTTTTTGGAATAAACCTGTATTTGAATAGTGTTCAATCCGAAAAGGAAGTAAAATATTCAGGTTATATTTCTCCTGACCCACAGTTGAAATCTACTGGATATGAAATTAGGTTATACAAAGACAAAACCTATAGGATCAATGAATACTGGCATGGTGAAAGTCGGCATTATTTTGGAAAATATGAGTTTGAAAATAACCTCCTGACTTTACATGATGAAATGATTTCAGAAAAAACTGAAGAACTACTGACTTCAAAATACAAATATAATAACATTAAAAAGTATTTTGAACCTATAGAAAAGGGCTTCCCAAAGTTGAAATTGAAAAATAAAGAATAAACTCGCCAATTCATGTAATAAACCCTTTCCCCCGGTTGTCATATACATATTGGAAAATATGATATGAAAAACTGGTCTTTTAAAAAATGGAACACCGTATTGGGATGGTTTCTTTTCGCTATTGCGCTTATTACTTATCTTTCAACAATAGAACATTCCTTAAGCTTTTGGGATTGCGGGGAATATATCTCTTCAGCCGTGAAGCTGGAGGTAACTCATGCCCCGGGAGCCGCTTTATTCCAGATTATGGGAGCTGTGGCAAGTATTTTTGCGTTGGGAAACGCTGAAAATTATTCTATTGTAATCAATGCCATGTCAGCATTATTCAGCGCTTTTACTATTTTGTTTCTATTCTGGACAATTACCCATTTTTTACGAAGACTTTTACATAAAGATGTTGAACAAATTACAAAACATCAGGAAATATCGGTGCTGTTTGCCGGAGTGATTGGTGCTTTATGTTTTACTTTTTCAGATACTTTCTGGTTTTCAGCAGTAGAAGGAGAGGTCTATGCAATGGCTTCTATGTTTATAGCGTTGCTGGTATGGCTCATTACCAAATGGGAAAATGAATATAAAGCAGCTGACAATGAGAGATGGATCATCCTTATTTTCTTCATCATTGGGCTTTCCGTGGGAGTGCATATGATGTGTATGCTGGCTATTCCGGCCATATGTCTGATTTATTATGCAAGAAATTATACTTTTTCGTGGAAGGGTTTTATAGTGGCGAATTTGATTACGCTTGGAATTCTGGCCTTCGTATTCAAGATTATTTTCCCTTTGATTATGACAATGTTTGGAAAGCTTGAAATTTTCTTTGTGAACGGGTTGGGACTTCCTTTCCATTCAGGAACAATTGTGGCATTTGTTGTTATGGCTGTAATAAGCTATCTACTGATTAAGTATGCCGGAAAAACCAAAAAGAAGATATACCAGACTGCAGTTTTATCCCTTGTTTATATGATTATTGGATTCTCATGCTGGCTCGTAATTCCCATCAGAGCTAATGCTAATCCTCCAATGAACCTTAATGATCCCGATACAGCCATTGGAATGAGAGATTACTATAACAGAGCACAATACGGTGACTGGCCTACCATGTACGGACAGAATTACACCGCATTTCTTGATAAAAACGGAATGGAAAAAGATGAAGACGGAAGTTACAAAAGAGACATCACCGGAGATATTTACGAAAAAGATGAAAAAACCGGAACTTACAGAAAAACCGGAGAAAGATTCAATTATGTTTTTAATAAGTCTCACATCAGTTTTATGCCAAGAATGTTCAATGAAGATAAAGAGGTGATGGCTAACTATATTTCTTTGTACGGAGCTCCAGATTTTACTTTCAATTACGATAACGAAGACGTTGCAGACAATCCGGAAGCGAAAAGGATTTTCGAAGAACTGAGAGCAAAATATGAAGGAGATTCTATCACGGCAGAAGATTATCTGAAAGTGAAACCTTATGATTTGATCAAGGTGCAGCGCCCGTCTTTTGCTCAGAATATGGATTATTTTATATCATTTCAGAACGGATATTACTTTGTAAGGTATCTGATGTGGAATTTTGTAGGAAGACAGAACGATCTTGAGGGACATATGGAAAATACCAATGGGAACTGGATCTCAGGGTTTTCTTTTATTGACAATGCTTTGCTGGGCGACCAGGATCGTATGCCAGCCCAATTTAAAAATGAAAGTACCGTCAGATTTTTCTTTTTACCATTGATTCTGGGGTTGATTGGTTTCTTTTTCCAGCTGAACAGAGACTTCGGAAGATTTTATGCGATGCTTTCGCTGTTTGTTCTGACAAGTATAGGAATTGTTTTCTACACCGGAGTAAAACCGTTTGAAGTAAGGGAAAGAGATTATGCTATGGTAGGCTCATTCTATGCCTTTGCCATCTGGATAGGTCTGGGAGCAGGAGCAATACTTTGGCTTGCTCAGTCTAAGATTAAATCCAATGCGGTCAATATAATGCTGGGAGTTGTATTGCTGGGAATTCCTTTTATGATGGGATTCCAGAATTATACTTCCCATGACAGAAGCAAGAAGACAGCAGCCCGCGATTATGCCTGGTCATTTTTACGATCGCTGCCTAAAGATGATATTATTTTTATTTATGGCGATAATGATACTTTTCCGGTCTGGGCCATTCAGGAAACAGAACGATTCAGGGATGATGTGAAAACGGTCAACTTTACCCTTTTAGCCACTCCATGGAATATTGATCAGATGAAAAGAAGAACTTACAATGCCATGGGAATTCCGGGTGAATTAACGCATGAAGAATATAGAGATGGCGTTAATGATCAGGTCTATCTGATGAAAAAAGATGATTGGGAAGGGCTTTTCCAGATGCTGAAAGAACAGGGAGCTCCGGATACTGCTTTCCAGGAATTCAGAAAATACCTGACCGAGGATTCAATGACCCTGAAGGATGCCATGAAATTCCTGAAATTACAATCATCCGAAAAAGATGAATTGCTGAAGATGTATTTTGGAGAAAAGCAATATGAAAAATACAACATTCTTCCGGTGAGCAAATTTATTCTTCCAGTCAATAAAGAAAATGCAGTGAAATCGGGAATTATTACCCAGGAAGATCTTCCAAAAGCAGTAGACAGGATTATGATCAATTATGAAGCCAATACCCTTTACAAAAGCAATCTGATGATGCTGGATATGCTGGCCAATTTCGAGTGGAAACGGCCTGTCAATTTCTCGTCAGGAGGAATGTATGACAGCGAAAATATCTTTTATCTGGATGAATATCTTCAGTTTGATGGCTTCAGCTACAGGCTGGTTCCTATTCATACTCCTCAGAGTCCGGATGGAGATAAAGGAAGGGTGGATCCCAATTCTCTTTACAAGGTGGTGAAAAATTTCAGATGGGGAAATTTTAAAGATCTGAGTATTCATTATGATGAAACGGCTACTTCCAATATTTTGGGCTACAGAACGTCAGTAAGCAGGGCCGTATCAGCACTTGTAATAAGCGGGCAGAAAGCTAAAGCGCTGGAGTTACTGGATCTTGCCACAAAAGAAATCCCTGTAGAGAAATACAATGACCCGCGTTCATTAAGTGCTATGGTGAACGGATATATTGTTGCAGGAAAGGAACAGAAAGGACTTCAGTTGGCAGAAAAGCTCAAAAAAGGAATATTTGAAGAATATGATTATTATCAAAATCTTTCTCCTTCATTTAAGTCAGCAGCCAAAAGACAAATGAGATCAAAACCGATGGAGTATGCGCTTGTTGTTGCAGCTGTTACAGATGCTTATAAAACTTTGGGTCAGAATGAAAAAGCCCATGCTTACCTTTTAAAATCAGTAGAGCCTGTAGATAAGAAATTCAGTGTTTTTATAAAGGGACTTCAACAGATGGGCAAAGAAAAAGCGGGTAAGGCAGCTGAAAACGTACGCCAGATCGCTCCTTTTTATCAATATTTATTCAATGTCATGGAGCCGTTTGATTCTGCATATTCAAGGAAAAAAGAAATTGAAATTAGAGATGCGATGATCAGTGTAACACAATAAATAATAATGAGAAAGCCTTTAAATTGAATGTTTAAAGGCTTTTTAATATACTGCAGGTTTATTTCCAGAACTCATCTTCATAATCGTCCTGTTCTTTGTTATGAATTTCTTGCAGTCCGGATCCTATTTTCTCAAGAGCAGAAGTATCCGGTTTTTCCTCCAGATGGGGAAACCAATCACGTTCTTCAAAACGGATATGCTGCTCCAGAAGATCTGCAAAATCTGAGATAAGATCTGTATTTTCTGAGGAACTCATTGCTGAAATAATATTCTCAATTTCTCTATGTTCTTTCTGTATACGAATTGTATATTCATCTTCAAGATAAAGAAACAGAATTTCTTCTTCTTCTCTGAAATGCTGCTTCAGATGCTGTTTCCAGAAATACAGGATATAATTTCTGATCCGGGAAACTTCAGTTTCTTTTTTCAGTCCCTGTCTTACTTTCCAGCTGCAGAGAAGCCCGAAATGATGATCTTTGGAAAGGGGGACAATATTTTCATTACGTTTCATGAATTTTTATTTAAAATAATCAAACCTCACAAGTTAACTCATGAGGCTTGAATAAAGAATGCTAACGTTTTTCTTTCAACGACCAACCCAATTTAAGTCCGATGATGAAAATTACCAGAAGCAGCTCACCTGCAGCCAGTAAAATATCTCCCGGAACACGCATCCATCTCAGGAAGTGCATAATGTCTGTCTGCATGAATTCTGCAGAACGTGCATACCAGTAACCTTCTTTTATAGAGGCTACAGACTGCATAATACCGATTGGAAGAAGACTTATCGTTACCATGACCAGCAGTCCGATATTAATCATCCAGAAAGCCCAGCCAATTAATTTGTCGTTCCATTGTCTGTCGGGATAAAGTCCTCTCAGAACAAACATCATTAATCCTATCCCCAGAATTCCATATACTCCAAACAAAGCGGCATGACCATGAACAGCCGTTGTGTTTAATCCCTGTATATAGTACAATGCAATAGGAGGATTGATGGCAAATCCAAAGATTCCCGCTCCCAGAAAATTCCAGAAACACATGGCTATGAAACAGTAGATTGGCCATTTATAAGCCTGAATCCATTTGGTTGATTTACTCAGCTGGTAATTTTGGTATGCTTCATAACCAATCAGTACAAGCGGTACAATTTCCAACGCACTGAAAGTAGCTCCTAATGCCAATACAGCAGTAGGCGTTGCACTGAAGTACAGATGGTGGAAGGTTCCAAGGATACCTCCGGCAAGGAAAATAATGGTAGAAAACAATACCGCATTGGTGGCATGTTTTAATCTCAATAATCCTAATCTTGTAAATAAAAATGCAGCGACTACGGTTGCGAATACTTCAAAGAAACCTTCTACCCAAAGATGAACTACCCACCATCTCCAGTATTCTGCAATAGCCATATGGGTTTGTCTGCCATACATTAATCCTGCTCCATAAAATAATGCAATAGCTACCGCTGAAAGGGTAAACAGTGTCAGTAAATGGCGGTCATCATCTTTACGTCTTAATGCCGGAAGAAGGGCTCTAACCATTAAAACCAGCCATAGAATAAGGCCAGCCAGCAGCAAGATCTGCCAGACTCTTCCCAGTTCTACATATTCATACCCCTGATGTCCCCAAAGGAAATTGTCTACCAGCCCAAGCTTTTGCATAACACCAAGCCACTGCCCGGTTAAAGATCCGGATACAACAATCAGTAAGGCTCCGAATAATATATTCACTCCCAGTTTCTGATACTTTGGTTCATGTCCCGAAACTGCGGGAGCAATATAAAGTCCTGTGGCGAGCCATGAGGTAGCAATCCAGAATATCGCGAGCTGTACATGCCAGCTTCTGGAAACCGACTGCGGTAAAAACTGATCCAGAGGAATGCCATAAAATCCACTTCCCTCCACGCCATAGTGAGCGGTAACAACTCCGGCAAGCATTTGAACAAGGATCAGTAAAGCAACCACCCAGATGTATTTTAATGTAGCTTTCATGGAAGGAGTAGGCTTCATATTTCGCAGTGGATCTTCCAGCGGAAGTGTTTCACTGATTTCCTCTTCCTTATTTCTTGCATGATAAAATACCAGGAGACCCACACATCCCAACAAGAGCAAGACACTGAAACCGGACCATAAATGCAGTGAAGGCGGAGGAACGTTTCCTACCAATTCATCATGCGGCCAGTTATTGGTGTACGTCACATCATCTCCCGGTCTTTCCGTGATACATACCCATGTGCTCCATGCAAAGAAAGCGTTCATTTTAGCCATTCTGTCAGGGTCCTTGATGGTATTTTCAGGGATGGCGTACTGATCACGGAGTTTAGCCATGGAGGTATCATTCATGAATAATTTTGAATAATACTGTGAAAGCTGTTTCTGTACTTCTGCCCGTTCAGGAGAGAATACAATTTCATTTTTGCTTTCATCAAAGGTATTGGTACGAAGTTCCTTTTTCAGCAATACCTGATATTTAGCCTGTTCATCATCCGGAAGTTCTTTGTAAACTTTATGATCCTTTTTCGCCAGCTCATCAAGCAGCAGAACAGATTCTCTGTGAAGGTAATCTGCCGTCCAGTCCGGAGCAATATAAGCACCATGTCCCCAGATACTTCCTACCGTTTGTCCTCCAATAGACTGCCACACGTTCTGCCCGTCTTTGATATCCTGTTCGGTAGCGATCACAGTTCCATCTGTGCTTACTACTTTCTCAGGAATTGGGGGGATTTTTCTGTAAATTTCAGTTCCATAGAAAATAAGAACAGCAAACGAAGCAACCATTACTACAGCAAGCCATATCCAAAGTTTTTTAGGTGTCATTCTATATTAGTTTTTAAGATTCAACAGCAAATTCTTTCTCCAGTCGGATCGCTTTGGGAAAAAGGATGTTATTTTCAAGGTGGATATGTTTATGTAAATCATTTTCAAAATCCTGAAGCATGGCAAAAGCTACTTTGTAGGTGTTGCAGGCATCTGCAGGTGGTAGATATTCATCCGTAATTTCTGCGATTTTTCTGAAGCGGTCACCTTCCACTGTGTGCTCATGTTTCATCATATTCACAGGGTTTTCAACGGTCCCGAAAGCAGGCTGGGGCAGAGCTTCACCGGATATTCCTGCCTTGATCATATTTCTTACAAATGGAAACAGAATCAATTCTTCCTTTTTCATGTGAGCGGCCAGATCTTGTGCAGATTCATTGAAGATGGTATTGATTTCGAATAATTCAGGATGTCTGTCTCCGTGAACTTTGCATAATTTATCAAGAAAAGCTTGTAAAATGGGAGTTTTTTCTTCTACATAACGATGGTGGGTCTTCTCAATATAATCAGCCAGGAGGTCGAGAGGCCAGCTGTTGAAGTCAATTGAAGAACCTTCATTTTTTGGCAGGGCTTCCAGTTCTTCATAAATTTTTTCCGGAGCCAGTTTTTTATTGCTGCAGGCTTCTTCAATTGTTCTTCCACCTTTACAGCAGAAATCAATGCCATGTCTTTTAAAAATTGCGGCTGTTCTGAAATCTTCAGCAACCATATTTCCTATAAAGTCTGTTCTTGTATTCATAATATAATACTTTTTTGTCTTTTATTATTTTAAATTTTTTTACCTATTTCTTAAGGGACAGGATATATTTTACCATCAGTTTGGCATTATCTTTACTTAATCCTGCATGAGGTGTCATAGGAATTTCTCCCCAGTTGCCTTTACCGCCGTCAATAATTTTCTGTGCAAGCATATCAACATCTGCTTCTTTGTATTTTGCTGCCACTTCCTGATAGGCGGGGCCAACAAGTTTTGAATCAATTTTATGACATGATAAACAGTCTGTTCCTTCTACAAGGGATTTTCCTTCTGCGATTTCTGCATCAGCTCCCGAAAGAGGAGCGGCTGCCGGGGTTGCTTCCTGAGTTTTAGGCTCTTCCAGCATTACATTGGTTTCTGATGCCTGAGGAATGGGATCTGTATCTTTTTTATCTGAACATGAAGTTACAGCAAGTGAAAACAGCGCAGCTGTTACAAGTAATTTTTTCATAATCTTATCCATTTAAAGTTGTATTTGTTTTTTTATTTCGTGTACAATAGCTTCGTAACCGCTATCTAAACCTTCTTTTTGAAAAGCCAGAGTTCCCTTTTTTGAATACACTGTAATGATATTGGAGTGGGAGAATTCTATAGGAGAGATCTGTTTATATTTTACAGCCATTATATTGGCCAGTTCCCGGGTATCTTCTTCACTACCACGGATGAAAGTCCATTCTTTTTCATCAAATCTGTTCACATACAGGTATCTCTTCATGACTTCTGGAGTATCATTTTCCGGATCAATGGAGATTAATACATATTGAATATCCTTTGGATCTACTTTCCCTACTTTCCGGGAGATGGTTCTCATTTCCGCGGTCAGTTTTGGGCAGGCCGTTTTGCAGGAAGTGAAAATCATTGCGGTTACCAGTACTTTTCCTTTCAGATCTGAGAATGTAATGTTTTTACCATCCTGTTTTTCCCAGTTTGTCTGTACGTTATAGATAGAATCAGGGCTTACTTCTTCATTTTTCTTACCGCACGATATCATCATCAAGGCCAGTACTGTCAGGGTTATATTTTTCATAAAGGTCAATTTTTGTTTTTAGCACATCTGAATCCGAGATTATTAAGGCAGTAATTTGCTTTTATACTTCCTCTTAATGCGTACCGGATAAAGGCAGCATAGTTTCTTAAATCAGAAGAAGTTACTGCTGCTCCGGCACAGAAAAGATTGTCATTCACCGTATTGTCTTTCCTGGATTCTCCACTCATCATTACTGAATTAAAGTCATAAGTCCATTCCCAAACCATTCCGTACATATTGTAGATTCCATAATAATTGGGTGGTTCCTGTTTTATTGGTTGTTTGTTTTTATCCTTTTTTTGGTAAGCTTTCAGAATATAGTCAGTAAAAGCGGGATCTTTTGACGCATTTGTCGTTTTTTGATCAGCTAATGCAGCATATTCCCATTCATCAATATCGGGGAGCCTTTTTCCAGTACTTTTGGCATAGGCCTCAGCTGCAAACCATGAAATATTAGTGACTGGAGCATCCGGACTTATTCCCTCCGGGATTTCATAATCGCTTTTCCAGTGTTTGAGATAATTGCTGTCTGCATAAAGTCTTACTACTTTGCTTCTTGTCCATTGAGGATTTGCTTTAAGAAACTCAAAATATTCCCTGTTTGTAACAGGGCTGTCATCCAGATAGAAAGTATGTACTTTTACAATCCTTCCTGAATCTTTTCCTATGAATGCTTTATAGGTTCCACCTTGTATTTTTATCATTTTTTTCTGGCTGACAATCAGGTTTAAACGGTTTTGTGCATAGGTTTTGTCCTCAGGATTTTTCATCTTTTCAGAACAGGATATCATTCCTGAACATATAATCCAACATAAAATAATTGCAACGGCTCTCATTGTTTCTTTTTTGAAATCCAATGAATCTCAATTCATTACTGATTCTTTTTATACACTGCCGGATTTTCCGGTCCGGTTACCTTAATCTTACCTAAAGCTCCCTTGTTGAATGCCCTGAAGATGGCATGATCTACAATCACATATTCTCCGGGAACTGTTGCTTTAAATTCTACTATTGATGCTCCTCCGGGAGGGATAACGGTAGTCTGTACATTGTCGTTTATTTTACTGCCTCCTTCTATATACACTTTGTCAAAAATTTCCCCGATAATATGGAATGAGGAGGTCAGGTTCGGACCGCCGTTTCCCACAAAAAACCTTACTGTTTCCCCTGTTTTTACCTGGAGCTCTTTATCACCTAAAAGGGAGGCTGTATTGCCGTTGAAGACTACATATTCGGGATGCTCAGCAATTGCTTTATCCATATCAAATTCCTGGAGTCCTTTATCCCCGAATTTTCCTTTGGTATAAAAATCTCCCTGCATGATGTAGAATTCTTTGTCTACTTTTGGAAGACCACCTTCAGGTTCTATAAGAATGAGTCCATACATACCGTTGGCAATGTGCATTCCTACCGGTGCCGTAGCACAATGATAAACATACAGTCCGGGATTTAATGCTTTAAAATTAAAAACCGCTTCTTTGCCGGGAGCTACAAATGTTGCTTCAGCTCCGCCACCAGGTCCATTCACGGCATGAAGGTCTATATTGTGTGGGAAGGTATTGTTTTCGTGGTTTTTAAGATGAAGTTCGATGTCATCTCCAACTCTTGCGCGGATAAAACTTCCCGGAACTGTTCCGTTGAAAGTCCAGAAATTATATTCTGTTCCATCTGCGAGTTCACCTGTTTTTTCTATTGTTTCCAGTTTTACAATAATTTTTTTAGCCGCGCGGTTTCCTACAGGTGCCGGAACCAAGGGTGGAGCTGGCATTTTTAATTCTTCACTTGTTCCATCTGTTTTGATGTTTTCGGTATTGGTGATATCGGAGGTATCTCCTGAAGAACTCTGTTTACAGGCGCTGAGAGTTATTACCGTCAATAAAGCTGCGGTAAATAATAGGGTCTTTTTCATAATGCGAGTATTAATGATTTGAATCTTTTTGCCGGATAAATACCATCAGAATTTATTCAGCATTTGCTTTTTGTCTGGTAAATTGCAATACTATAATGATACACAGAAAGAGCGCTTTAACAGATTCTGCATAGATAAAATAGTTATGCATTTCTGAAGACGGAACTGGCTTTCCTGCGGATAGCAACTGAGCCCGTGTGTCAAGAACAGGGAGCAACCAGAAGTTTTCCAGCAGCAAAATAATCAATACAAGGAGAACCATCATAAAATCTGTTTTTGTATAACTTTTCCGGCTGATGAACATTACTCCAGTGATCAGAATAAGAAAAATGCACTGTATTTTGGTGGATATTCCGAACATCATCATTCCCAGCTCAAGCGCTACAGGAAGAGTCATCCCGGTGACCTGAAACTTCATAGGTGTTTCCAGAAAACTGATGGTGATAAAAATACCAGTCATCAGACAAAGCATCATTAGCACAAGAGGATTTTTTACATGCAGTTTCATTATTTTATTATTAGGATATAAATACCTTTTTATCTTTTATTGAATTGATTTTAAAAAATCAATAATGAGAAAGGTCTTTTACATTGTTGTGATTAATACTTATAATAGGTATGCAATTACATCAATTCTGAATTGCAGATAACCAACAGAATGTATTGGTTTTGAGTACTTAATTCTTTTTTTTAGTACAAATATAGAATCTATTTTTATGAAAAAAGAGTATTTTGACTTTATTTATTCTGACTTTTATCACCTTATTTTTTCACTTTCAAAAATTATTCTTTTCTTGCAATAATAGTGACTGCGCACATATTTTTTTCATGCTTTCTGAATATTTTTTTCATTTGAAAAACTCTCTTTCTGATAGAGGGATTGAATAATATATTTTTAGCTATTTGAATGGCTCCGGTAACCCCTTCGTCATCTATAATCCTATCAGGTTCTAAGAGGTGCATGGGGGCAGTTTCAACTTTCAAAATAGTAAATCCTTGCTTTTCTAATAAGCCTGTCCATTCGGAAACAGTGAGCGGGCGGGCATTGACTTTTATGGCTAGTGCCAGCTCTTTCTGAATATGCAGCTTAACATTATTGTCCAGATGATCCGGTCTTAAAGCCAGCTCATGAATGGCATAATATCCCTGCGGTTTCAAAATTCTGTAAGCTTCCTGAATAATTTCTGCTTTTCTGTGATCTGCATGCATACTCAGTATTGCTTCTCCATACACTTTACTGACTGATTGCCCAGGCAAAAAACTCTGTGCTGCATTTCCCGGTTGAAACAGGGCAGAAGTATGGTTAAATTTTTTGTTCAGATGATCTACAGCATTTTGTTCAGCATCAATCCCTATATAAGAGTGAGGATTTTTTTCGAGTGTAAGATGTGTTGTAAAACCGAGACCAGGCGCAAATTCCACTACATCATCAGCAGGTGTTATGTCCAGCATCGACAACATCTTTTGAGTCAGGAAAACACCGCCCGGACGCAAAACTTTTTTACCAATTCTGGCTAATAACCAGTGTCCGGACATTTTTTCAATATTTTCTGTATGCATTACTTTATGATTAAATTAATATATAAATACCTTTTTATCTTTTATTGTTTTAAATTTTTTTTTTACACCTTTAAATGGGTCAGTTTTAAGTCCAGGTTATCTACAAATGCTTGTATTTTTGAAGTTTCAAGCATAATACGAAGATCCTGTCTGATGCTTTTAAACTGGTCATGAAGAGGGCATGGATGCGTTTCCGAGCATTGTTCAAGTCCAAGTCCGCAACCGGAGAAAAGCTTATCACCGTCAATTTCTTTAACAATATCAGCAATGGAAGTGTTCAGATTTTTCTGATCCATATAAAAACCTCCGTTCGGTCCCTTAACAGACTGCACAAAACCTTTTCTGCTTAAGTCCTGTAAAATTTTGGCAATAAAATGTTCCGGCGAATGAATGCTCTTTGAAATATCCTTAATCCCGACCCTGCTGTCATTTTTAGACTGCTGGGCAATATAGATTAAAGCTCTTAAGGCATATTCACAGGTTTTTGAAAACATTGTACTGAGTTTTATGTGACAAAGATAGAAAGATATTTTTAATAAAAGATAAATAAGTCTTTTATTTTTTTAAAATCTGATGAAGATCATCCGGAAGGGTTAGCCTATCATATTTTGGGTAGCTTTATTACTTTTTCTAAGATCTGATGGTCTTGATTGGGTAAATTCATGAAAGGTATCACTGAAGGCACTGATAGAGCTATAGCCCACGTCATCGGCAATTTCATTGATCGGTTTGTCTGTATTCAAAAGTAATTCAATGGCTTTGATAATTCTTAATGTTTTTAAATACTGAAGGAAAGAAATATCCATATCAGCTTTGAAAAGACGGGATAGAGAACGCTCACTCAAACCAAATCTGCTGCTGACATTAGACAGTGTAAGTTTTTCACTGATATTCCATTCCAGATATGATACAATCCGCATCATCTGTTTATTATGGGTTGCCGGAAGAATAATAGGTAAGGGCTGTTGATGGGTTTTGGGAAGGATTTTTTTTAGGGCAACTAAAAATTCGAAATTTTCATCCTGAGCAGTAACATGTTTTTCATCCCAGATTTCAGAATATTTAATCATCTGGATCAGAAGTTCTGAGGCAGGATAGATCCCCAGTCTGCCATAGAAAGGATCTGAAGCATCATCATGAGCATAAAAATAGAGAGAGCGCAGAACGGTTGCTGTATGTCCGATCTCTAAAATATGTTCCATTCCCTGCGGAATCCAGAAGAAGTGCCTTGCCGGAACCACATAAGTTCTGTTATCAATCGTAATATAGGCGATACCACCTTCCACATAACTCAGCTGTCCTTTCGTGTGTTTGTGAAAAGGAATCAGTTTTTCGGATTTTTCGTGCATGACAAATACACTTTTGTCATCTTTATCAATATCAGGAAGTGCAGCAATGAGTCCCATACAAAAGTTTAAAATATCAATGAAAATACAAATATAATCATTTGGCCGGAATCATGTAAAAGTTGACTATTTTAGATAAATAAAATTTCCGGATTGCCAATAAATTTGCAGTGCAATAATTCAAAAATTCAAATGAAAATTTATGTCGCCGGATTGCTGATGCTTGGAATTTCCTCCACGATATCAGCCCAGCCCGGCAATCCAGTAAAGGATACCATACGACTCTCCCTAAAAGACGCATGGCAAAAAGCGGAAAAAAACAGCCGTCATATCAGAATCAATACTATCAATGTAGACATTGCCGAAGCCGAAGTAAAAGACGCCAGAAGAGAACGTCTCCCGGAAATTGAAGTTAAAGGTTCTGCAGAAAAAGCTTCCAACATTCCTATCTATGAAAACGGAATTTTTTCCAAACCCACCCAGCATGAAGTCATCCATACGCTTTACAGAGCCGGAGCGGATTTTTACCTGAATATTTATAACGGAAACAAACTGAACCTTAAGATTAAGGAAAATCAGACGCTTCAGAAAATTAAGGATATTCAGAAAGAACAATCTGTTTCAGATATTCATTACAAAACGGCAGCGCTTTATCTTGAATTACAGAAAACATTAATCTTCAGAGATCTTATCAAACAGGATATCACTGATCAGAAAACACAGCTGAAAGAAATACAGACCCTTTATAAAAACGGAGTGGTTTTAAAAAGTGATGTTTTAAGGATTGAGCTAGAGCTTTCAAAACGAAAAATGGCTCTGGTGACCATAGAAAATGATATCCTTATCGCGATGCAGAAGCTGAATATTATTCTTGGAATTCCGGATGAGCAGACTGTTATTCCTGAAGCACCTTTTAATCAGTGGAATGAGAATACAACATATAATGACTATCTCAAACTGGCTTTAGAACATTCTTTTGATTACCATGTTTCTGAACAGAAGACAGAACTGAGTATGATCAAACTGAAACAGGTAAAAGCGAATGTAAGGCCTAAAATCGGGATGTATGGTGAATTTTATTATGCCAATCCGCAGATTTTCCTTTATCCCTACAATCCTTATTGGTATTCATTGGGAATCGTTGGGATTAAAGCTTCATTTTCCATCTCCTCCCTTTATCACAATACCCATAAAGTAAAGGCAGCCCGGCTGGAGTTTGAGAAAGAAGAGGAAGTTCACAAGGATACGGAGGATAAAGTAAGACAACAGGTAAAAGAAGCTTATCTGCGATATCAGGAAGCTTTGGAACAGATCAAAGTTGCAGAAGCTAATGTCTCTCAGGCAAAAGAAAATGCACGTATTATCAGGAATACGTACTTCAGCCAGACTTCACTTATTACAGAACTGCTGGATGCAGATATACAGCTGCTTCAGACAAAATTTGAGCTGGAAGCCGCCAAAATCATGGCACAGAACAATTATTATTTACTACAAAACATTACAGGCGTTTTATAATACAATGAAAAAAAAATATACTCCCACCGATAGAATGATCACGAAGATCACAGGATGGATTTCAGTTGTCATCGTTGCCGCACTTGCTGTCTGGGGCGGTTTTACCTTGAAAAATTACTATGCTTATGAACAGACCAACGATGCACAGGTGCAGGAATATGTGAATCCTATTATTTCAAGAGCCGGAGGATTTATTGTAGCGGTAAAGTTTGAGGAAAATCAGGAAGTAAAAAAAGGGGATACTCTTTTGATTATTGATAACCGTGAATATATCCTTCAGGAAAAGCAGACTCAGGCAGCTCTTCAGAAAGCCCGTGCCCAGCTGAAAGTGCTGGAAAGTACTACAGGTACAACAGAGAAGGAAGCAGCAGCAGCAATGGCCCAGGTAGATGCCAGTAAAGCAAAAGTCTGGAAACAGCAGCTTGATTATAACCGGTATAAAAAGCTCTATGATGAAGAATCTGCGACTAAACAGCGTCTTGAAGATGTGAAAGCAACATTGGATGTCAATGAAAGTGACTACAAGTCTTCACAGGATACTTACGCCGCTTCGGTATCTAAAATTAATGATATTCGTGCAGAAAAAACAGTTGTACAGGCAGAAATTGCCAGACTGGAGGCATTGCTGGACCGTCACCAACTGGATGTCAGCTATACAGCAGTCACAGCGGCCTATGACGGAAGAATGGGACGAAGAACTGTAGAAGTAGGGCAGATGATTGATGCAGGGGAAACGCTGGCATTTATTGTCAATAATGAAACGGATAAATGGGTAGTAGCCAATTACAAAGAAACTCAGATCCGAGATATGCACATTGGAGACCACGTGAAAATTGTAGCAGATTCCTATCCGGACAAAGAATTCCAGGGAACAATTATTTCCCTTTCTCCCGCCACAGGATCAAGCTTTTCATTGCTTCCTCCTGATAATTCCACCGGGAATTATGTCAAAATTGTACAGCGTATCCCTGTAAGAATCAGAGTCGATGGACAAAGAAGAGAAATCGATGTTCTGAAGGTAGGAATGAATGTGAATGTATACGCTGATAAAAAGCATTCCAATGGTTAAAAGACAGATGCCTTATTTTAAAAAATGGGCTCCGGAATGGCTTGTTAAAATCATTCTTTTCTCAATGACGCTGCCGGGAATTATTATATTTTTTCTTCCGCTGGCCAATGTGAATGCTGCTGCCGGATATTACGGAAGCGAGCCGGCGGATATTCAGTTTTCCGTAGCATTGTTTTACGCAGGTTATGTAGGATTTTATAGTCTGGAAAGAAGGTTTTTCAGTTTTCTGGCTGCAAAGGAATATTTTCTTCTGTTTACCACTTTACAGATTCTTGCCTGCCTGATATGTTATTCTACCCGTGAAATTTATATTTTATTTCCTATCCGTTTTATACAGGGAATGTTGTTTGCCGGGAATGTAAACCTTTCGCTTACTCTTATTTTTACGAGACTGAACAGCGAGAGAGGGAGAGAAATCAGTTTTTCAGTTTTCTTCGGGATTCTGATCTGTGCTTTACCATTCAATAATCTGATTACCGCAGATCTTATTGATTCCTACAACTTTAATATTGTTTATAAAACTGCGATTTTCTCATACCTTCCGGGACTTATTTTCCTGACTCTTGCAATGAGCAACTACAGAACCCATGCAAGATTTCATCTCTATAAACTCGACTGGCAAAGCTTTGGATTATTCAGCGCTATGTTGGTCCTTATCGGATATATAACCATTTTTGGTCAGGAATACTATTGGCTTGAGGATAACAGGATTCTGGGAAGTATCATCGGGATTGTTGGATTGGCAGGAATATCAATATTCCGGCAGCAGGCGATCAAAAGACCTTATGTCGATTTGCGTGTTTTCAAATACAGAAATTTTAAAGTAGGTCTGCTGATCCTTTTTGTGATGTATATCTGTCGGTTTGCATCAGGGATTGTCAATAATTACTTTGCTGCAGAGCTGCATCTGGATCCGTTTCATATTTCTTATATTAATATTTTCAATCTTGCAGGGTTGGTTGCGGGAGTCATTATTGCCTGTTGCATGGTGTTGCAGAAGAAAAATATACGGTATATCTGGGGACCGGGGTTTTTAATGCTGCTTATTTTCCATGGGTTAATGTATTATTCTTTTGATGTTCAGGCTGATGAATTTAATTATTACATTCCGTTATTTATTCAGGGATTGGGTGTGGGACTGATTATGGTTCCGACGATTATTTATATTATTTCTTCTGTTCCTGCTGTAATTGGTCCGTCAGCGGCTGCCATAGCACTGGCGATACGTTACCTCGGATTTTGTATCAGTATTGCCCTGATCAATTTTTTTGAACTGTTTGAAAAAAGCTGCCATTATAATGCTTTTCAGGATCATTTAAGTGCTGTAGATCCGGAAGTCAAACATTTTCTTCATCAGCAGACGGCTAAACTGATTTCCAGAGGAATGTCTGAAGATAAGGCGGTAAAAGCAGCCAATAAATTGTTGATAGGAAGAATAAATGTGCAGGATCATGTGCGTTTTGCTATGGATTATTATGAAATGATGGTGTGGCTTCTTGCTGCCTCATTGCTGTTGATTTTTCTTTTCCCATATCTCAACCGAACTGCCCTTTATCTGAAATCCCGAAGATTATCACCTGCATAATTGTAATAATAGAAAAAGTATAGCTTATTAGCTAATTTTATAGTAGAGTGCTGAGACTGTCTGATGAGGCAGTCTCTTTTGTTATTGCAGGAAAAATATTTTGGCCGGAACTGTATGTTTTTTGTCATTGCAGACAAGCCGCTTTCTCTCTACATTTGCACTCATACAGAACGAGATATGAAGAAAGAAGTACAGGATACCGGGAAGAAAAACATAGTGCTTTTGGCACTGCCACAGGTACAGCTGCTTGATATTGCCGGACCGTGGGATGTTTTTACATCAGCAAACCGCTTTTTGAATAACGAAAGACAGGATTCCGGTTATCATGTTTATCTGGTATCCGGCACATCAGAGAAAATAATCTATTCCGGTTCGGGAATGCCGCTATCGTGCAGTCATACCATTTATGATATTGATTTTTCTGTAGACACTTTACTGGTGGCTGGTACCACTTTGAGTGTGCTGGATGAAATTAGTCCCGATGTTTATCATTATCTTCAAAATATAGCACCACAAGTAAGGCGGATGGGATCAGTATGTGTAGGCGCATTTGTTCTTGCCAAAGCAGGTCTGCTGGATGGCAGGCAGGTAACTACCCATTGGAAATTTGCTGATGAACTGCAGAAATCTTACCCAAAGCTGGAGGTTAATGTTAATCCATTTTTCATTTGTGACAAACCTATCTATACTTCAGGAGGTGTTTCTTCAGGTATGGATCTGGCATTGGCAATGTTGGAAGAGGATTTTGGTAAAGTTTTGGCAGCAGAAGTCGCCTGTCATCTTGTTCTGCATTTAAAAAGACCCGGAATGCAGTCTCAGTTTGGAAACGCATTGCCGGAATATGAAAACATGTCTCCTTTTACAAAACAGGTTCGGGATCTGTTGAAAGACAAGCTGGGAGAGACTGTAACAGTAGAATATATTGCTGAATCTCTGAACATGAGTTCCCGCAACTTTTCGCGGGTATTTGTAAAAGAATCAGGAATAACTCCTGGCAGGTTCATTGAAAAGATGAGGTTGGATCAGGCCAGAAATATGCTTGAATATACCAATATGAGTATAGAAATAGTGGCTGATAAATGCGGCTTTGGCAGTGTTCTTTCGCTGCGCCGTCTGTTTCTTAAGAATATTTCCCTTACTCCGGCGCAATACCGGAAAACATTTAAACGTACAGAATAATCATTTTTTCTTTCTTTTTTACTATAAAAACTGATGATCATCAATTATCAGTAAGGAAGAACTATGCCCTTATGAGCATAATTATCAACTTAAAATAATAGAATTATGAAACACGAACAAAACAGTAAAACAATGAATGTAGCATTTTTAGTCTATGATCAGGTTGAAGTACTTGATTTAAACGGTCCTTTGGATGTTTTTGTTAAAGCAAATGTCATACAGCCCGACAGCTATTATTGTTTTACAGTCGGAAAAACAAAAGAACCTGTATACACGGAAGCCAATACGATGGCTGTTATTCCCACTTATGACTTGCAGACATGTCCAAAACCGGATATGATAGCCATTCCCGGAGCAAATCCTGACCACATCATGAAATATATTCAGGATAAGGATTTTCAGGAAACGGTGGTGAAATGGATTAAAAATCATTATAATACCGGAACTGTTGTGTTTACAGTATGTACGGGAAGCATGCTGTTATCCGGAACGGGCATACTTGCCGGTCACGATATCACAACTCATAATATGCTGCTGGATGCTTTAGAACAATATAATCCGACAGCCACTGTTCTCCGGAATGTACGTTATGTTGATCAGGAACGGCTGATTACTACTGCTGGAATTACAGCCGGAATTGATGCTGCTCTCTATCTTATTGGAAAACATCTGGGGCAGGAAATTGTTGATACCATCGTAAAGATTTTTGAATATCAGAATAGTAAAACTGATGTTCCGCAATAGAAATAAAATAGTTTGATTTAAAAATTTCGCAGGCTTTTACAGTTGGCGATTTTTTTTTGAATAATAACTAATGACGAAAGCTGAAAAGTTTAATACATAGAGGAATAATGCCTATTGAAATGGCAATGTAAATAGCAACCCGAACATAATTAAGTGTTTTCCAAAAAGATATTCTCATTAAAATTTCTTGTGGAACAGAAGGATTGGCTGCCAGGTTCTGAAACTGTATGATGTTCGGAGCAAAAAATGTTAATGTCCAGACCCTGACAGCCGTGTGAATAATAAACAAAATTAAAAGCCAGTTCCTTACCGGATCTATTTTCCAGCAAAAAATAACTGCAAGAATAAAGGCAATTTCATGCAAAGAATGAAGGATGATCCAAAAATACTTCAGACTTACTCCATTTCCGTCCTGAAGCAGCTTAAACGTAAAGGGTGGGGAAGAGGCCCATTTGGGTACAAATATGAGGGTTTCAAAGATCTGCGCTCCATTCATAAGAAAATAAAGCAATGTGGTAATGCATAGCCATATTTCTGCACGTGTTATATAAGTAGCTGTTAAACTTTCCATGGTCTTGTATTGGTTTACGGGTTATTTAAATGATCTGCTGTTTCTTTCATAAGAATGGTAGCTTCCCTGAAATACCGTTCAATAGTTTCTATTTCCTTTTTGGAAAAACCGGAAATAAGTGCCAGGGTTTTTTGCTGCAGTTCTTCAAAAACAGGACCGAGTAATTTCATACTGTTTTCCACATTCGGGATGATTATTACTTTTCTGCGGTCTTCTTTAATAAACTGTCTTTTAATAAGTTCTTTCTTTTCCAAACGGTCAATTAAGCCTGTGACAGCCCCGGTAGTAAGGCCTGTCAGTTTAGATATTTCACCAGCGGTAATGGATTCATACTTCAGAATAAGCCCGAGGTATTTATGATCAGTACTGGAAAGTCCTGCTTTTCTTGCTATGGCTTCGTGCATGAAGATTGATGCGTCAGAATAGGCTCTGCTGGTTTCGCGAAAATTTTGAATATTATCTTTAGTCATTAATTTAATTATTTTCTAATTATCTTAGTTGCTAAGATATATATTGTTTTTGATGTGACCAAACAATTTTTGATGCTAAAAAACTAATATATTCTGAAACTCTTATTAATCCTGTAATTTCATTGATGAAAATATGAAGCGTAATTAATTTATAAACAGATGTTTGACTTTTTTGCTGTGAATTTTATTATAAAAAAGCTTGGGAAAATTTGGATTTAAAGAGGGTTTTCCTATCTTTGCAGTCCCTTAAACAAAGGGATTTACTTAAAAAGTAAGTGGCCGACTCGGTAGCTCAGCTGGTAGAGCAATACACTTTTAATGTATGGGTCCTGGGTTCGAATCCCAGCCGGGTCACAGGTAAAATGGAGTACTCAATTGAGCAGTCCATTTTTAAATTAAGATTAGAGTTCTTGTTCATTTATAGTATTTCAGTTTCAAAATAGCAGACCTGCTGAAGAGTATAAATTTTTATCTCTGATTTTGTAAAGGTTAGCATATTTTGGTCAACAAAATATCTGGAAAGTATTGTGAATAAAGAAAAAGTTTCTATCTTTGCAGTCCCTTAAACAAAGGGATTTACTTAAAAAAGTAACTGACCGACTCGGTAGCTCAGCTGGTAGAGCAATACACTTTTAATGTATGGGTCCTGGGTTCGAATCCCAGCCGGGTCACTATTTTCAAGATGCGAAAATAAAAGTTTTCAGAAAAGCATCAAAAAATATAAAATCCCTGCAAATCATTGATTTGCAGGGATTTTATTTATAGCAGCTGCTATAGTTTTCAAAAACATTCTAAAATTTTGAGACGGGTCAGTTGTAGATTCTGAGTAATCGTCTCACTTAAACAGATTATTATGATCAGGTTATTAAGATTTTATACTTTGATCTCACATTTCTATTCTTATGATCTTTAGAATTATTTTTTCTGTACTTTTTCTGTACTTTTTCTAATTGTGGTTAAAATTCAGAAAAATTCTTTATTTTTCATTTTTCGGTTTAAAGTTTCTCCCAGCCCCTTGCCGCAGAAATGTAATTTTTCCTTGTACTTTTTTCGCTTGTTCAAGCACTTCTAATGCTTTTGTCCGCTCGTTCATTTTACCAGCGTGTGTTATATTGTCCTGACGTTCATTTTTTTTCATACTATCAATATAGTGAATTTATTTGAGAAAAACAAATGCTGATTGTTAGATTAATAAGAAATTAATATAAAAAGCCTTGAGAAGAACCAGTACGACTAAGTTTCTTCAGATCCGATGCGATCACAATTTTTTGTTGGCAAAAGAATTTTCAGAAGGAATTCCTCTGTAATGCCTCAACTATTGTTGAATATATGGCCCATAAAGTTTGTTTTTTTGATTGTATAATAATTACTAGTTTTGAATGCTGGATTTGATGGTAATCCATAGATGGCTAAAAAGAAAATAAAAGAGCAAAAGAGTGCGAAATGACTAATGTATTTGAAAATTATCTATCCTCAACAGGAGGGCTGTTAGCTGATGAAATCAACTTATCTGCGCAGTTCTTCAAACCGCTTAACTTAAAAAAAGGTGATTTTTTTATTCGCGAAGGCGAAATCTGCCGTCATATTGGATTTATCGTCAGTGGTGCTGTAAAAGCATATGCCATCGATGACGAAGGAAAGGAAAATATAACCTGCTTCAAATTTGAAAATGAATTTGTCACTTCGTTTCCCGAGTTTATGATGCAGGAAAAATCCAGAAGAAGTATGAGAACAGTAGAAGATAGTGTAATCTATAGGATAAGCTACCCGGACTATCAGCACCTGCTTGGTCAGGTGACCGCTCTGAACCGGGTTATAAAATCAGTAATAGAGCAGGAGTATAACCAAAAAGAACGCTATATGCTGAATTACAATAACAGGTCTGCCTTGGATAAATACCGTCATGTCTTATCTCATGAACCGATGCTTGTTCAGCGCATAGCAACGCAGGATCTGGCATCGTACCTGGGCATCACCCAGCGATCACTTACACGGGTGAAAGGACAAATACATAAACCTAATGTGTTATAGGACAAATGTCCTTATGTCATTCTGATCAGCAATGTAGATTTGCATAAAAAAAAATTATGCTACATCCAATTGCTCCTGAAGTATTCCACATTCCACTGATGCCGCGAAACAGTATCAACTGCTATATTATTGAAGGAACATTAGTAGACTCCGGAATACGAAGTTCGTATGAAACTATAAAAAAAGTCCTTCAGAAAATCCCTGTTGATCAACATGTACTGACGCATGCCCATGCAGACCACCAGGGCTGCAGTGATCAGATATGCGCAGGATTCGGGATACCTCTGCTCTGCCATCCCAATGAAGTTTTCAGAACTGAAACAGGCATGGTAACCAACGACTATCCGGCTCCTCAGCATTGGATCGCAAAACTTCAGCAAAAATACTGGGCAGGGCAGGGACATAAAGTAGAACAGACAATTGCTGAAAACGATAAGATCGGAAATTTTCAGGTAATAGAAACACCCGGACATTCAGGAGGTCATATTTCTTTGTTCCGTGAGCAGGACGGGGTACTTATCATTGGGGATGCAGCTACAAATATGAACCTTCTTACAACAGTGCCGGGGCTTCGGCTTCCTCCGAATATGTTCACCACAGATCAGCAGCGAAATATTGCATCGCTTCAGAAATTGGCAGAGTTGAATCCGGCTGTTATCTGCTTTGGGCATGGACCGGTCTTACGAAATACAGACCGCAAGTTTGAGAAATTTGTACAGAGTCTAAAAAAATGATCAGAATTAAGCGGTTTAAAGGAAACCGTTTAATTTTTCTACCACATTCCCCCAGAGCTTGTCTTTCATATTTCTTTTGAAAAAACCAAAGTGATCAATTTTTTTCAATCCTAATTCCGAAGGAATTAATTTTGTAAAGGTGATACCTTTTTTACTGTCAATATGCTGCCAGTACGTTTCTGTATTTTTCTGGCTTGAAATGGTATCATCTGTAGTCCAGAATAAATGGATAGGGAATGCATAATTCTTGAAATGCCCTATAGGGACACTTGTACCATAAAACTGGGCATCGAAAAAATAATCTTTCTTTTCAAGCCAGGTACGCCATTCAAACACTACATTCCTGGGAAGATTTTCCATTAATCCAAAGGTTTTGGCTTTCACATAGCCTGTCATGAAAACACTTACTGGTGCAAAAATGTAAAAGTAAAAATACGCCTTCATTCTGTAGGAAAGAGGCATATTCATGTAATAGCCCGCTGATACAGCAAAATTGATCATTCCCTTTACATTGTCCAGGTTTTTCATAAATCCTATTTGCTGTCCGCCCGCACTGTGACCCACAATCATAAATGGAAGATCAGGAAATCTGTTATTGAGAAAATCTTTGATGGCGGGCATATCTTTTACCCCATAATCTGAAAAGGTAAAATCACAGGATTTCAGGTTTCCGGAAGAAGAATCTCCGCTTCCCCGGTAATCCCAAAGACAGCACAGAAAATCATTTTCAGCGAGATAGGTAAGGAAAGACAAATAAAATTCTTTTCTTGTTCCGGTGCCACAGTTAAACTGAATGACAGCTTTGGGATGATCCGGAATAAGTAGAATACCTTTAAGCTTTATACCGTCTTCACATATTGTTTCAAAATTTTCCGTTTTCATGTTTTGATTTAACTTAAAAATTAATGATACGTTGTATATAGCTGTATCCTTTCTCTCCGTTAAATTTAGCAAATACCCTAATTCTATTATAATATTTAACTATGCAATACTAGGTTTCTGTATCCGTAGTTTGATTGTTATTCAATTTTTATTCAGGCATATATTTCATTATAATACAATGGCTGAAATCCTGGACAGAGGTATTTTCTACTTCCAAAAATCCTGTCTTTCTGTATAAATGATAAGCTTTGTCATTTCCGGGTGCAACTTCCAAAAGAATTTCAATACCATTGAATTGTCTGCCCGCTTCATGAATAACAGCTTCAAGCAATCCCTGACCAATGTTCTTGCCCTGAAACTCTCTTTTGACATACATTTGATAAATCGTACCCGAGTTTTTGTCACTTTTAATAAAAGTACATATGCCTATAAGCATATCAGCAGCATATGCACCTAATACAAACCTTCCAACAGTCTGTTCTTCAATATCGCTTTCCAGCTGAAATTTTTCAGTTTTCAGTGCTTCATGATAATTGGCCCCAAATGATTCAGGGAACTGTTTCAGACTTTCCAGACGGATTGTGCGGTATGCTTTACTTTCTTCGGGAAAAAGTTTTCGATAGCTGATCGTATTCATGCTCATCAGATTTTTCATTTACATCAATATACAAATATCAGGATAATTTTGTCTGACAATGGAATTTTAAATAATTCATTAAAATTTTAAAACGGTCCCATCAATTTGTAACAATTTTCATTTGCGATAGTCTTATTATAAACAAAATATAATATTTTGATCAGAAAGCTGTTAAAAGCAGTCTGTTAATTTTTAAAAGTCTTTGTTTAAAAGAGGGAATATTACATAATTTATTTGAATGTTACATTTTTGCGAAATAATCCGTTTATTTCACAATGAACATAATAAATTATGTATATTTATAACACTCATTGGGGAATAATATTGAAATAACGGTAGAAAATTATCAACTTATTTACAAATAAGTGAATAGGTAGATATGTAGATATATAGGGAAAAGTGGTGGTGATGGGAAAAACTGACTTAATCATTTTTAAAAATATAAAGACACACTCAAAAGGTATAAAGAAAATAATAGCCTTTACAATCTGCATGGGGTTATCTCTTGTTATGTTTTCTTGCCGCAGGGAATCTCAAAATACAGATCAAGAAAACTTTGATGTATCTCTACTGACGGAAAGTTCAGAGCTTCAGCTGTCCGGTGAATATGAAGCTTTTGTTAAGCTTAATAAAGAATATCTGAAGAAAGCCGCCAAAATGAGGTATACAGGAGGAAAAGGTCTGTGCTATTTGAATATGGCAGGGGTCAATGTTTCCGCAGGGAATTATGAAAAAGCCCGGTTTTTTTTCAATAAAGCAGAAAAAGATCTGTTCAATTCTGAAAATGCTTACCATAAAGCAGTTTTTTATGATAATTACAGTCTGTATTATTCTCACCTTAAACTCAATGATAAGGCCATAGCATGTAATAACAAAGCTTCTTATTATCTTAAACAGGCAAAAAAAACAAAACTTACCCAAAAACTTCTGCCAAGACTTTATGTAAACAAAGGAATTTACTATGCATGGAAAGGATGGTATGGAACTTCTTTAAAATGTTTTACAAAAGCAAATATGCTTGAAAATTCAGCTTATACCAATTGTATGGTGGCACAATATTATCTGTTCACCCATAAACCTGATTCTGCAGGGATATACATTGCCAGGGCAGATGAAAAAATGGTCAGCCAGAAAACAACGGATGTGGAATCTCTTTGGGTGTATTATACAATGGGATATTACTATAATGAAATTGATAATAGTGAACAGGCTGAAAAAGCACTTAAAAAAGCACTGGAAATCAATATTAAGACAAGACGGACCTATTCTTCTCATATCAAAGAAGTCTACAAAGCACTCGCAGAATTATACAAGAAAAAAAATGATGGCGGTAAGGCCTATTTTTATCTGAAGAAATATATGGAAGAGGAAGGCAGATTTGATGCGGAACGCTTTGCTGTCATGAATAAAGCTACTGAAGATTTTATTTCAGAAATGAAACAGGAATCAGACTGGCATAAAAATGATCTTCCGTTATTTATTGCATTGTCTATCACCTTACTTACTGTTTCAGGTGTATATGTCCGGAAGATAATTAATCGGTTACAAAAGAAGAAAAACACTTTAAAAGAGCAAACTGATACATTGAAAAACCATGTCCGGGTAAAGCAGCGGCAGGAAGTCATTGAGCTCGCTAAAAAGAACGATTCTTCTTTTCTGCTGAAATTCAAAGAATACTATCCTGAATTTATTAGGTCGCTTCTGGAAATCAATCCGGATCTTGAGAATTCGGAGCTGGCTTTCTGTGCCATGCTGAAATTACGTTTTTCATCCAAAGAGATTGCAGATTATACTTTTGTACAGCATAAGTCTGTTCAACAGAAAAAATACAGGATCAGAAAAAGACTGAATATTCCCGGAGAAACAGATATTTATGACTTTTTCGAAAACTTGGCAGAATAAAGAATTAGATCACAATAAAAGCAGAAGGATTCTGTTTTATGAAGAGATTTTACTGTTGATCTTATCCGAAATAACCATTGAGAATTTATAATGATACAAAATTGTTATCTTAAGAAGATCATTGTTAATCACAAATTTATATAGAGATTTAGCTTAATCCGAGAAACATATGATGCGTATTTTTCTTTCTGTTTTACTTTTTGTTTTAGTTTCGTGCCATTCTCATACAAAGAAAGAGGCCGAAAAGAAATTTGACACCGGTTTGCTCAAACAAAATGAAAAGTTCAGACTAGGTGGAGAGTATGACTCGCTGATTAATCTTAATAAAAGATATTATAAACAGGCCGATCAAATGAATTATGAAGACGGAAAGGCACTGTGTTATATCAATCTGGCAGAACTGAACATATCACTGGAAAATTTTCAAAAGTCGCAGATTCTTTTTGATAATGCAAAAGAGATTCTGGATGATTCTGAAGATAACTTACACAAAGCCAGGTTTTATAATGTTTATGGCCGCTTTAATATAGAGCTGCGAAGACTTGATAAAGCTTTTCAATATAATAATGAAGCAATGAGTTTTATAAAGAAAAGTGATAATTCAGAGCTTAAAAACGATATCCTTTTCAGTATTTACTTAAGACAGGCTATTTATCTCATCCAAAAAAAAGAATACGAAAAAGCACTTGAATATTTCCATAAAGCAAAAAAATTAGATGATACCGGGCTTGCAGATTGTGCGATAAGTGATTATGTGTATATGCATAAAGATAAAGATTCAGCATATAAATACATAACGATAGCCTACAACAAAGCCAATATCGGTGGTAAGGAAGACGGAATAGCCCTCTATGCCAATACGATTATGGGAGAATATTTTCTAAATTATAAACAGTATGATAAAGCAGAAATAGCTCTTAATAAGGCTTTGAAAATCAATGAAAAAACAAAGCGTATTTATGCTTATTATGCCAAGTATATTTATAATGATCTCAGAGTTTTATATGAACGTACCGGGGATAAAGAGAAGGCTTATCTTTATTTGAAAGCTTATACAGATGCTTTTTACAAAACAAATACATCTTTACTGGCTACCATTAATCAGGATATGGAGTCTTTTATTGCCGTAACTCAGAAGGATGCCAATCATCATAAAAGTAAAATATACTGGATCGTTTCCCTGTCGTGTATAGGCCTTGTTCTGTTGGGGTTATATGCCTGGAGAATTATTATTGCCCTGAGGAAACGGAAAAAAATTCTTGCCATAGAAGCCGAGAATCTGAAAATAAGAATGAATGATAATAAGCAGGAAGAAATTATAGAGCTCGGTAAAAGGAATGATCCCGAATTTTTGAATCGTTTTAAAGAAACTTACCCAGAGTTTATTGCCCAGCTTCTAACAATTAGTCCCAATCTTGAAAATTCTGAACTGATTTTTTGCGCAATGCTTAAACTACATTTTACCTCTAAGGAGATAGCCAATTATACGATGGTTCAGCATAGGAGTATTCAGCAGAAAAAATACAGGATCAGGAAAAAATTGAATATTCCCGGAGAAACAGATATCTATCTTTTCTTTGATGCCTTAAAATAATCCAAAAAAAAACTGTCTGATTTATCAGGTCAGACAGTACTCGAAAATATTCTCTTTTCACCACTCGGTTTTTTTTAGTGGTCTCAGTGGTCAAATATGAAAATTTTAAACTGAAACAAGAAAAAACACTCTACTACATGGGTACTACATCATGTATTTGTGGTTTTAAAACATTGGTAAACAGTGAGTTGTTTTCTTTGTGTGTTTTAAACAATTATTTATGAAAAAAGAGACCGCGATTCTAAATTGCTTCATTTTTTTAGTCCATATTTTTTATAATGTATCTTTTTGCATGTTATTTAAGTAGCATTTACGTATTATTTTCTCTCTGATTTTTAATTTATTTTTCATCTGTTTTTGAAGTTGAAATTTTTAATAATACTTATACGTTAAAACGGAATTATTTAAGATAAAATCCGGTAATAAATGTAATTGATTGATAATTAATCAATTGTGGATGCTGCTGTATACGTGTAGTAGCATTTATTTTTGTTTTTTATTCAGAATATACAAGCTTTGTGAAGTGATTTGTTGTGAATTTATCGCTATTGATTTCGTTTTGTTGAATTAATGATAATATTTATTTGTAGTATAAATTAAAATTCTAAATGATCTCCTGGTAAAAAATGAGCAATATATGATCATAAAACCAAAGTAATCTTAAATAAATTTATGAAAAAAAGAATTTTATTCGTTTGTGCATTAGCATCTTGTTTTACGGTTTTTAATGCTCAGAGATGGGAAGCTGTCTCTCAGAAAACTTCACAGATAAGAGAAGGAGTAGAGGTACAGCATTCTTATAGGGTGGATCTGAAATCTCTTCGTGAAATGCTGAGAAATGCTGAAGAAACAGGGAAAGGTGCAACACCTGTTATTATTTATCTACCTACTGTGGACGGAAAGATTGAAAAGTTTGCTGTCTATAGCAATCCTGTGCTAGATAAATCTCTGGCCGATAAATATCAGCTGGGGTCTTATATGGGAGTAGGTGTGGATGATCCATCCAAGTATCTAAGATTCAGTACATCTCCCAATGATATGCAGTCTATGATCATTAAAAATGGTATATTCCAGTTTATAGAGCCAATAAGTGCTGATAAACAGACTTATGGAGTATTCTACAAAACAAAGAATGAAGGAGAACATGGTTTTAAATGCGATACCGGAGAACGTGATTTCAAGGATATTAATAAATTGGTAGAGAATGGTAAAAAAATGCTTTCCGGAGTTGGCATTGCAAGCAGACCTACGAATACAAAATACAGAGATTTCAGAATGGCATTGTCCGTTACAGGAGAATACAGCCAATATCAGTTAACAGCAGCAGGAACTCCGGCCAATGCGACCGATGACGTAAAGAAAGGCGTAGTACTGGCTGCCATGAATAATACTATGACCCGTATAAATGGTGTTTTTGAGCGCGATTTCGGTGCTCACCTGACGGTTCAGAATCTTCCGGGTATCATCTATCTTGATCCTGCAACAGATCCTTACTCTAATAATTTAAATCTTCAGCTGCAACAGACCCTTACCAACGTTGTTGGAAATGCCAACTATGATATCGGCCATGTTCTTAATCAGAATGCTGAAAGAAGTGGAAATGCAGGAGGAATCGGAATTGTTTGCGTAGATCCGGCCACTAATACTGAAATAAAAAAGGGTTCCGCTTACACCCAGGGACCAGTTCCTGTAGGGGACGTTTTTGATTTTACGGCAGCACATGAAATGGGACATCAGCTTGGAGCTAATCATACATTTTCAAATACTTCTGTCACAGATGCCAATCAGGGAGCTAACGTAGAACCGGGAGGAGGTACTACTATTATGGGCTATGCCGGGATTACCTATGATAATGTGCAGGCTAACGCTGATGGATATTTCCATTATAAATCCATTGATCAGGTGTTAACTAATTTAGAAAATAAACTTAATTGCGGAGCCTCTCAAAATATAAACAATAATACTGCACCGGCCATTAATCCACTGGTTGCTTATAATATTCCTAAAGGAACTGCTTATTATCTTGATGCTTCAGCCACTGATGCAGAGAATGATGCTGTAAACTATACCTGGGAACAGAATGACAGTACCGATGAGTTTTCTACCATCTCCGGTGATAGCGGATGGGGATACAATCCAAAAGGAGCATTAACAAGATCTGTTCCTGGTACTCCAAACGGAAGACGGTATTTTCCAAAGTTAGCAAGTGTTATGAATGGAAATCTAACAGACAAACAAACATGGGAAACGGTATCTTATATCCCCCGAACATTGAATTATGCTGTAACGGTAAGAGATCAAAATGCTCAGCGTCCTATGGTTTCAAGCTCAACAACGACAGTGACTGTAGGGAATGACGGACCGTTCAAATTCAATGGGCTTACTTCATCTTCAGTATTGTATAATGATGCTGTAAACACCATCTATTGGGATGTTGCCAATACGAATGCTGCTCCTTATAATACAGCAAGTGTGAAAATTGATTATACTACAGATAATGGCACAACCTGGACAAATCTTGTTGCTGCAACCCCTAATACCGGAAGCTATAGCACACAAATGCCAGGAAATATAAACGGACCAGTAAAGCTGAGAGTATCAGCGGTGGGAAATATTTTTTATGCGGTATCTCCTGCTATTACTGTGGGTAGCGCACCTACCTCTCCTATATCAGCACCTACAGGTATTTCTACAATAGATACTGAGATTTTCAAAACAACAGCAAGGGTATCCTGGAACAGTGTTCCTGGAGCTACATACTCTGTTAATTACAGAAAAACAGGAACAGGAAACTGGTCTAATGCTGTGAGCCAGGCCAATTCTGTAGTGCTGAATAATTTAGAAGATGAAACCAATTATGAAGTACAGGTAGCAGTTGTAGTTAACTCAGTTCCCGGAACTTTCTCTAATAATTATACATTTAAAACAAAAGGATTAAAGACAGGAATTGATTATTGTATATTAAATTCAGGTTCACCTTACTTAGGTTCAATTTTGAAAGTAGCAGTTGCCAATATTGATTATACAGATGCTACGGCAAGATCTTATAAAGATTTAAGTGAAGATCCGACTAAGATTGTCAATTTAACACAAGGTAATACCTATACAATTTCACCAAGAATAGGAAACTTACTGCAGGCTGGTATGCAGGTTAATCTATCCGTTTGGATTGATTACAACAGAAACGGAGTTTTCGAAGCAACAGAGAGAGTTGCCCAGACGTCGGGAGCATCTCCTGCCGGTAACGTTGGAATGGGGAATATTAACTTTACAGTTCCAGCGAATACCTATTCTGGGGATAAATTGTTAAGAATGAGGATTGTAGGTAAGTTTTCCAATACCGCACTGAATGATGTATGTGGCGAACTGGCAAGCCAGGCAGGAGGTATTATGGATCTTCCGGTTAAAATTACAGCTGGCGCCCTTGCTGTAAGAGAATCTGCAGATACAAAATCATCAGAAGTTTCCGTTTATCCTAACCCTGCAGATACATTTGTAGAAGTGAAAAACCTAAAAGGTAAAGGTGACTATAAAATTTACAGTGCAGATGGAAGACTGGTTCAGGAAGGTAAGATTGACGGAAAAATTAATGTTGCTTCTCTGATCAAGGGAATGTATGTAATAACAATAAAAGATGATAAAAATACTTATAATACCAAATTGATTAAGAAATAACATAAATGAATCTCCGCACCCGGATCTAAAAGCGGAGAGAAAAAGAATTTATTAAACCTAAAAAGGCTGTCTCTGGTTGAGGCAGCCTTTTGTTTTTGCTTATGAAGTCAGGTGGCCGTTGAAAAAATCAAGCATTGTAGCTAATGATTTGTCAGAATGCATCCGTTCTCCATTTTCAAGGGATTCCTTTGTGGCAGCGGCAGCCCTCTTACGCATGGTATTTTCGTAGGCGGAAACAGCTTCCTGCAAAGTAGTATAACGGCTGTCTGTCAAATGCTCACTCAGTTCAAGGGCATCCAGCATTGCCATATTGGCACCTTCTCCGGCAAATGGCGGCATTACGTGCGCCGCATCCCCAATCAGTGTGAGATTGGGCTGAGTTTCCCAGGTTTGATCTAAGGGCATAGAGTAAATCAGACGTGGGATAAAAGGAGTCATTGCACTTTCAAACAATTCTTCCCAGATAGACGCCCATTCGGAGTATTCTTTTTTGAACCATTTCAGCATCTGTGCTCGATCAGAAAAATCAAGACCGCTGGAGGAAGGCCAATTTTCATCGGCTTTAAAACTCGCATAAAATCCAAGATCTCCATTGCCTTTCTGTCCCAGTAAAATATTTTGAGAATTTCCGAATGCCATTATTTTTCCACCTTTGATCAAAGAATCGATTTGAGGAGCATTTTCTTTTGAAACATTTCCTTCCAGCATAATGATTCCGGAGTAAACAGGTGTATTAGTATGGAGATAAGGACGGATTTTAGAGTTGGCGCCATCTGAAGCAATGACCATATCAGCGTACACAGACCTCCCGTTTTTAAAATGCAGCAGCCAGCCTTCATTCTGACGTTCCATAGAAAGAAAATGACTGTCCCAGACTACTGTTTCAGGAAATAGAGATTCCAGAAGCATGTTTCTTAATGGGCCACGGTCTATTTCAGGGCGGAAATGTTCATGTCCAAAATCCTCTTCAGGTTTTGTCTCATGATCATTAAAAAATATTTCTGCCTTTTCATTCATGATCAGTGTTCTGTCTGCACCCGGACGGAAGGCTTGTTTAAACTCCTCCAGAAGTTCTGCCTTGCGTATAGCAGCCAAACCTGAATCTTCATGCATGTCAAGAGGAGAACCCTGTACACGTGCATCTCTATTAAAGTCTCTTTCATATACTTTTACATCTGCACCTTTCAATTGTAAAAGTCTTGCCAGTGTAAGCCCTGCCGGGCCGCCACCAACAATTGCTATTGATTTATTGTCTATCAGCATTGTTAATTTAATTTTACAATGCAAATTTATCTTCCTTTCAACACGGATAATAGTACAAATCGGTCGTTTTTATTTTTAGATAATTCCCTGGGGGCAACGCCGGAGAATTTTTTTACTTCTTTGATGAAATGGTTCTGATCTGTATAATTGAGTTCCGGGAAAAGTCTTCCCTGGGCAATATGTTCCAATGATGCACTGAAACGCAAAATGGTAGCGTAGGCTTTTAATGACAACCCAAGCTGTCTGGTAAAGTACCGGTTGATCTGTCTGCTGCTCCAGCCTGTTTTTTCAGAAAGTTCCTGTACGCTCATTTCTCCTTTTGAAGCATAAACCAGTTCAAAAAGTTTAATTTTTCTTTCATCTATTTTTTGAGGAAGCAGTTCTTTTATTTTTTGAGTTGCTTTCGTACAGCAGTGGCTGAAATCAGTGATGTCGTCAGCTTTAAAATTCCAGAAATCAGGAGAAAGCTCCTTTCCGATATTCAATAAATCGGCGATGGAGGTATTTAAAATATATTCAACAGCAAGAGGTTTGAAGCTTACAACAAAAGCAGTCATATGCGGAGCGATAAATCTTTGTTCAGGATAGGTTTCCAGCCCGAGAAGGGTAATATGAAAAGGCTCTGAAGCCGAATACGAGAAGAATAAATCGATTCTTCCATCCGGAATGATCACCACTTCTTTAGCTTCATCCGAAAGGTTTTGAAAAGTACCCAGATTTTCAACAAAATCCGCGATCTGCTTATCAGGTTCGATGAAATGGTAAGTGAAATCAGTGTCCATGTTTGTTGCCTATAGCTGCTTTGGTTAAGAAAATTACAAAATTTGTTATAAATGGCAAAGTAATATACAATTGCTCATGGTTCGGTAATAAACTATTCAATTGGATATTCCTTTTGAAATATAGACTTTAGTTACGGTTTTCCGTAAGTTGGACCTGTATTTTTTATTTAATATTGCCTGATAAAAATTTTAACCATGGCAATTTTATTGATTATTATTTTATTTATACTGATGCTGTATGCATTCAGTAAATCAGGGAAATTTAAAAAAGAATCTCTTCAAAAAGATACTCAAATAACAAATCTAAAAGGAGAGAATAGCCGTTTGAAAATAGAGGTTTCCAAATTACAGCTTGATAAGAATACTTTAAACAGAAAAATAATTGAACTATCACAACATAATGATGCATTGAGAAAGTATCAAGATATTATTGATGTTAAAGTTGAATGCGACTACCTTCTTAAAAAAGCAGAAAGAGATAGCTTGAGATTAAGAGATAAAGCAGAACAAGAGCTTTCTAATGCACAGCTTGAAGCTCGTGATCTTCGCAGGAATGTAAAAGAAACTACTGAGAAAAAAATACGAGAGATTGAATTACTGTATGAAAATGCCGTAAATGAAGCGAAGCGTATTGTAGATAATGCTGAAGTAAGAGCAGAATCAATAGGAGGAGATGCTTACAGAAGTTTAAGGGAAGCCAATCAGATTGCGGATAGGATAAAAGCAATGAAAAATGTTATTGAAGGGTATGGCAATGAATATCTGATACCAACTTATACTTTATTGGATGAACTTGCAGAAGATTTCAGTCATAAAGAAGCTGGTGATAAACTTAAAAAGCTTAGACATAACAATAAACTAATGATTGTAGGCAGACAGGCTGGTATCTGTGATTATATGGATGAATCAAGACGAAATACTGCTATTGATTTTGTTATTGATGCCTATAATGGAAAAGTAGATTCTATTTTAGCATCAGTAAAGAAAGATAACTTTGGAATATTGAAACAAAAGATGGACGATGCTTTCCAGTTGGTTAATTTTAATGGGCAGGCTTTTAGAAATGCGAGAATATCTGAAGTTTATCATAGTGCGAGAGTTGAAGAACTAAGATGGGCTGTAGTTGCTCAGGAGTTGAAATGGCAAGAGCAGGAAGAGCAAAGACAAATTCGTGAGCAGATTCGGGAAGAAGAAAGAGCTCGTAAAGATTATGAAAAAGCAATCAAAGAGGCAGAAAAAGAAGAACAAACTTTAAAAAGGCTGATTGAGAAAGCTGAGTCTCAGGTAGCCAGAGCAAATGAAGAACAAAAGATGCTTTTTCAGCAGCAACTTGAAGAATTACAGCAAAAACTTACTCAGGCAGAGGAGAAAAATCAAAGAGCAATTTCAATGGCTCAGCAGACCAGAACTGGAAATGTATATATTATTTCAAATATCGGTTCATTTGGTGAAGATGTTTATAAAATTGGTATGACAAGACGTTTGGATCCTTTAGACCGTGTTCGTGAGCTTGGAGATGCAAGTGTCCCTTTTGAGTTCGATGTTCATGCAATGATATATGCTGAAGATGCTCCAACCTTAGAAAAACAGCTTCATAAAAAGTTTTTGAAAAGTCAACTTAACAAAATTAATCCAAGAAAGGAATTTTTTAGATTAAATATTCATGATGTCAGAAGTTATATTGATTCTATGGGAATCGCTTGTAAGTGGACACTGACAGCCGAAGCAAAACAATACCGCGAAACTTTGAAGCTTGAGGAAGACATGAAAACCAATAAACAGCTTGAAGCAGAATGGGAACAATATCAAGAAGTTACAGATCCTGTTACTTATGATGAAGTTCTCTCAGAAGAATAACTTTTTTTCAAAAAATCCCCCCTTTAACCCCCAATTTAAAGGGGGGTGTTTTATATAGATATAATATCGTGTGGTGTGACAAATTCCCCTCTTCAGGAGGGATGGCGAAAATTCAAAGAATTTTTGACGGGGTGGTTTTAAAGAATCTGATTAGCCGGACTTCCATGAATTATCGCTAATTTAGATGGCTCAAAGTATATTTATGCCGACATTTTAATGAACAAATCATCACTTAATACCTACTTTCATTCTTTATTCAGTATCAAACCTGAAGTGGTTGAAAAAATTACAGAAAAATTTTGCCATTTTGAGTTAAAAGCGAATACTGTTTTGCTGGATAAAGATACCATCAGTACCAAAACCTATTTTCTGGAAAAAGGGTATGTGCGATCCTATATTCTGAATGAAGATAATGAGGAGATTACCACCAATATTTATACGGCTCCCTGCTTCGTTAATGATTTTTTGTCCTTTTTCAGACAACAGCCTACCAAAGAAATATACCAGACAATCACCGAATGTGTTTTTTGGGAGACAGGATTGGAAAATGTACAGCATAATTTCCATAATATCCCTGAATTCAGAGAGTTCAGCAGGCTTCTTTTTGTTCTTAATTACTATAATATTCATGATCGCCTGATCGAAATGGCGAGCCAGAAGGCTTCCACAAGATATTTTAACCTGATGAAGAAAGATCCTGATATTTTTCAACATGTCCCTTTGAAGGTGATTGCTTCTTACCTTGGGATTAAAGATAGCTCGCTGAGCCGTATCAGAAGGGATATTCACAAAATGTGATTTCTTTTCATTTGTCAAGTGATATTTTACAGTGCATCACTGATCTTTGCTTAAAAATAATTTCATGAACAAAAAACATATTGTTGTAGTAGGATTGGGTGGTGTAGGCGGTTATTTCGGTTTTAAAATCAATCAAACCAATGAAACTACAGGAAAATATACTGTTTCTTTTGTAGCGCGCGGAGAAACTTATGATAAAGTAAAAGAAAACGGATTGACTTTGTTATCTCCCGAGCATTCCAATTCACAGAGCCATCCTGATGATATAGTTCAGAATATCAGTGAGATCAAAAATCCAGATCTGGTTTTGATTTGTGTAAAAGAATATGATCTTGAAAGTGTCTGTCAACAATTACTGCCGGTTATTAATAAAGATACGGTCCTGCTTCCGATGATGAACGGAGCGGATATCTATGACAGAATCCGTACAATAATTCCTGATCATACCATTCTTCCAACCTGTATCTACGTGGCTTCCCATATCAAAGAAAAAGGAGTAGTAGAACATAAAGGAAAAGCCGGAAAAATGATTGTGGGAAGAGATCCTGAACATTTTTCTGCACCTGTGGAATGGATTACAGAGCTATTGAGTGAAAGTAAAATCGATTTTGATTTTAAAGACGATTCATTATCAGATATCTGGACGAAATTTATTTTCATTGCCAGCTTCGGATTGGTGACAGCTAAGCACAATTCATCTATTGGAACTGTGTGCAAAGATGAGCAACAGAAGGAAGAAGCAACTGAAATGATGAAAGAAATCAAACAGATTGCAGATGAAAAAGGAATCTATCTTCAGGAAGATATCATTGATAAAACATTCGATAAAGCTTCTACATTTCCTTTTGAAACCCCAACTTCCTTACAGCTTGATATCCATTCAGGTAAAAAAGATAACGAACTGGAATTATTTGCAGGAGCCGTATTGAAATATGGTTCTGAAACAGGTGTAGAAACTCCTTTTACTCAGAAAATCTACACTGAGATTAAAGCAAAATAAATTTTGGCTAAACCCCGAAAGAAAGGGAAATATAAGAAGGCGGGTTAAAACCCGCCTCTATTGAAAATTAAATATAAAAGATAGAAATTTTTAGTCGTTTTCCTGCTTCATAGCGTTAATCAGACTACTCAATCAGGTACTTAGGCACTGTGCATGAACTTTTGCCGGTTCAATAATACTTCTTCAGTTTCCCTGTGATCAGGATCATCCACACAGCAGTCTACAGGGCACACGGCCTTGCATTGGGGCTCTTCATGAAAGCCTTTACATTCCGTACATTTTCCGGATACAATATAATACACTTCATCTGAGACAGCCGGATGATAAGCATCGGCATCATCTTCCGTACCATCAGGAAATATTGTTGGTCCTGAAAGTTTTGTTTTGTCTTTCCAGCGCCAGTCGATAGCACCTTCGTAAATGGCTGAGTTGGGGCATTCAGGTTCGCAGGCTCCACAGTTGATACAGGCATCTGTTATTTTTATAGCCATATTGTTTGAATTTAAAGGGTTTAAAAAAGGGATTTCTTCAACGGTAAACGATTGGGAAATCCCTGCTAAACTTAATTACAGCAGTTCAACACTGTTCCTTGAAAATAAGCAGCATAAAGTGTGCTATTTTTTATTTTAAATCATTAATCTGCAGCAATTTCTACCGACAGACCATCCATTTGGGCTGTAAGATGAATCTGACAGGCTAATCTGCTGGTAGCTTTGGAAGTAAAAAGTTCTGATAATAAAGCCTCTTCAATATCATTTTTTCCGGAAGATGAATCGTTTCACTCAGAATAAAGCAGTGACAGGTGGCACACATAGCCATTCCTCCGCACATGGCTTCCATAGGCAATTCGTAGGCCTTGCAGATATCTTTAAGGGTAAGCCCCATTTCTAATGGGCATAGTAAAGTGTGTGCAGTACCGCTTTGGTCTATAACAGTAATGGTAATTTCATTCTCCATAATCCTCAGTCAATAATGGTGATTTTTTTAGAAGTTGCAATGCTGATAAGCTTATCAAACTTACCGGAATACAGATCTGAAATTTGAGTGGACTGATCAGCATTAAATAATGATGACCTCACAATCGGAACGCTGAATGGCAGTGGCCAGGCGCGTAATGATTTGGCTATAGAATCCATAGCATTGATGCCCTGCATGGCCTGCAGACCATCTGCCCAGCATACCAGTCCTACAGTTTTATCAGTGAGATAAGGCTCGTACCTGTTGGCGGTTACTTCAAGCCAGTCCAGGCAGTTTTTCATCACTCCCGGAATACTTCCATGATAAAGAGGAGCCAGCCAGATATGCAGATCAGCATCAGTGAACATTTGGGTCATTCGTTCTACCGCAAGAGGTGTTTTTGTAAGGGTAACATCGAATAAAGGAATGCCCGAATCAGCAAGTGTAAAAATATCAGTCTGAATTCCCAGCATTTTCATACGTTCCGAAAAATAGTCCGAAATCAGTCCCGAAGTAGATAAAGTTCTTCTTTCCAGTGACCCGTTAAATATAATTGCTTTCATTATTTATTGTTTAAAAATGACTTTGGGTAATCCTATTTCACCATACATCAGTGTTTTGACCAGAGGTTTCAGTAATCCAGCCGCCAATAAATACAATGAAGGATCATGATGAGTACTTGCCCGGACAACCACTTTCTGATTTTTATACTGTTTCAGGTCAGCGTAGATGAGACGGCGTTTCCAGAGATCAAGGAGTACCGTTTCTGCATTGTTTAAATCTGCATAGGAAGCATAAGGAGATAATTTTTCCATAATCAGCATATAGGCCCAGGGTGGAATGATCGCATCCGTAGAACAGATGATTGCTACTGCTTTTTCATTGTATACAGAAAAATCCACTGTAGCAATTGATTCCTTAAATTCTTTCTCCTTCACAATCATTCCCATGAAAAGATGATCTTTGATATCCAGTTCTACAATTTCCGTAGTCGGTTTGTAGTCTGAAAGGTCAAGGGCAATAATGCCTGAAGCCTTTGCTTTATTGATAAAATTTTCCTCAGTCATAGTTTACTTACTTTCAGTGTTACTTATCTTACTTTCGACAAAGCTTCTTCATATTTTCTTTCAACAGCCGACCAATCCAGTACAGACCAGAAAGCATCCAGATAATCTGCACGTTTGTTCTGATAATTCAGATAATAAGCATGTTCCCAGACATCTATTCCAATAATCGGGAAACCTCTGTTCATCGAGAGAATATCCATCATCGGATTGTCCTGGTTAGGGGTAGAGCTGATGGCCAGCGATCCGTTGAACTTTACAAATAACCACACCCATCCGGAACCAAACTGTGACAAACCTGTCTTCTTCATTTCTGCTTTGAGATTGTCAAGGCTTCCGAAAGTAGCTGTGATGTCATCATGAAGCATACCTTCAGGAATGAGCTTAGGTTGAGATGAAAGAGTTTCCCAGAATAAAGAGTGGTTATAATGACCTCCGCCATTGTTTCTTATAGCCGGACTGTATTCACTTATCCTCTGCAGTAACGAATCAAGGTCGGGATTAACTTCATTGGTTTGTGCCAATGCAGCATTCAGATTGTCTACATAAGCCTGATGATGTTTCTGATGATGAATGGTCATTGTTTCTGTATCTATAAAAGGAACCAGAGCATCGTAAGCATAAGGTAATTGTGGTAATGTAAATGGATTCATCGTATATTTTTTTGATTACTATGACACAAAGGTAGAAATATATTTTAATAAAACAACTTTTAGGTTGTTTTATTGCTTTCGTGCTTGGAATAAATAAACCATTGTAAATCTTTGTTTTAACCTTTGTTTTTTGAGGTTATAGAAAATGACTATATTTGTTGTTGAAAAATAAAACAACCAAAATATTGTCAAATGAAGAAGCCGGCTGTGGATCGTATTCTGATGTTTTTAAAGATGAGAGGTGAGGCTACATCATTGCTTATTGCTGAAGAATTGTCGATCACCAAAGAAGGGGCAAGGAAGCATTTACTGAATCTTGCTCAGGAAGGATTGATCCGGTCTTCGGTGAAGAGCGAAGGAGTTGGCCGTCCGTCTACATACTATACGCTTAGTGAAAAAGGATTGGCTCAATTTCCTGATACCCACGCCGATGTTACAGTTCAGATTTTGAAATCAGTAAAAAATCTTTTGGGTGAAAATGCATTGGATTTATTAATCAGTGACAGGGAAAAAAATACCCATGAACGGTATGAAAAAGTACTTTCAAAGGCAAAATCACTGGAACAGCGTCTCGAATCTCTTTCAAAAGTCCGTAGTGAAGAAGGCTATATGGCAGAATGGAAAAAAGAAGGTGAAGACTATTTTCTGATTGAAAACCACTGCCCGATATGTGCAGCCGCAAAAGAATGCCAGGGTTTCTGCCGTGCAGAACTGTCCAATTTCCAATCACTGATAGGAAAGGAGTACACAGTGGAAAGAATAGACCATATTATTTCCGGAGGGCAGCGCTGTGTTTATAAAATCAGTCAATAATTCATGATTTCATAACCTAAATTATTATTCAAAAGATGGCTTTAAAAGCAGTAATATTTGACATGGACGGTGTATTGATCGACTCAGAAAAATTCTGGACTCAGGCAGAACTGGATGTATTTTCATCCTATGGCGTGAAGGTTACGGATGATCTTGCGGCACAAACCAAATATATGACTACTCAGGAAGTTACGGAATTCTGGTATGAAAGATTCCCTTGGGAAAATTTTGATTCATCCGATCTGGAAAATAAAGTGGTTACAAGAGTAATCGAAATGATTCAAGACCAGGACTGTACAATGTCTGGTGTGCAGGGGTTTATTACAAATCTTAAAAATAAAGAATATAAAATAGGGTTGGCTACCAATGCTCCTTTGCGGGTAGCCCATGTGGTTCTTGAAAAATTGCAGGTTCGTGATCTGTTTGATACCGTTCACTCATCAGAATTTGAAACTCAGGGAAAACCTCATCCGGCTGTATATCTTAGTTCTGCAAAAAATCTTGGAGTTTCCCCGGAACACTGCATTGCTATTGAAGACAGCCCATCGGGATTAAAAGCTGCAAAAGAAGCCGGAATGCAGACTGTAATTTTCACCAATGATGATGAAAGCATTGATTCTGATCTTGCTGACTTTAAAATATTGAACTTTGAAAATGCTTTACTGACGGTATTTGGAGAATAGTGAATCCGTTTCGCTGTGAATTTTAATACTTTATGATTAACACAACCCCCGAATCCCGAACCCCGCTCTCAATACCTCGTCAAAACCTCCATCAACAACAGAATAGAGACCAGTTTCTTGGAAGACTGATATTCCGGATTCAGTTGCTCACGGATTTCTCCTAAAGCTTTGCTTAATTTATTACTCACCGTCTTGTTGCTTATTCCGAGGGCTTCTGCTGTTTCATTGACAGACATATTTTTCCTGATTCTCATATCGTAGACCTGCTGCTCCGTTGAGGGAAGCCGGGAAACTACTTCATCAATCATGGTTAACAAAGTACTGATCTCATTTTCTTCAAGGATTTCAAAATAATCGGAATCTGCTATTTCAATTTCATTCGGAATATCAAACTCGTCAATACTCAAAGTAGGAGGTGCTTTCTTGTAGCTGTTATAAAAATCAATAATCCGGTAATGAAGATGACGGAGAAGGTAGCCTTTGGCACTTTCTGTATCATCGGTTTGTATGGCATCCGTATTCTCAAGAATCCTGATCCATAGGTTCTGGAGGATTTCTTCAGAGGCTTCCTTATCCCGTGTCCGTATAAAAACAAAGCGATACAGACTATCCCAATACCGGTCATACAGCAGCATAAATGCAGGACGGTCGCCTGATTTTATTTTCTTTAATAATATATAGTCTGTTGGGCTCATATTGTGATACAAAATTACCTAAAGGAAAATTAACTTTTTGTGAACTTTGGGTATGATAAGATTAAATATTTCTGAAAAGCAGGGGTCAAATGGGATGTTAATGTTGAGTAAATGTGAAATATGATGAAAATTATTAACAATTTGGTTGTAATGTGAATATAACGTTAAGAATGCCTCAGGGAAGTTTTTCATTTTCACTGTCTTATAGATAGAAGTATCTGTGAATACATGAAAGACCTTATGAAAAAACGTTTAACATCTAAAAATATTGAAGCCTTTGTTTTCAGACTTTGGGAACGGGAAGTTACGGAAGACTCAATTTCTGAAAAAGAAAATGAACTTTTAAAACAATGGAAGAATCTTGCAGAAAAAGATCTGGATATTCTTCATCTTAAAGAATCGGGAGAGAGGATATTATCCGGACTGGAACATTACTTTTCTCAGCCAGCCCATATTCCTATCCAATCGGCAAAAAGCTTTAGAACACATCTATATAAAATAGCTGCAGTTATTATTCTGCTTTTATCATTGGGAGGAATTTTTACCTACACTATGTTCATTAAGCCGGATGTTTATCTTGCAAAATCCGTAAACCGTATTGTTCATCTTGAAGATGGATCTACAGTTACTCTTTTGCCAGGGGCAGAACTGATGGTAGAAAAATCTTTTCCTTCGTCTACAAGAGTTGTGGATTTGAAAGGAGATGCAATATTCTCTGTGGCAAAATCTAAAATACACCCTTTCATTGTTCGTGCGGATGGTTTCAGTACCAAAGTATTGGGGACGGTATTTAAAATTTCACAGTCAGGGAAGAAAAAAGCGGTTGATCTTTATGAAGGGAAGGTGGCTGTTTCTTCACCGGGTGTTCCTGTTTCTTTCCTCAAGCCGAATCAGAAGTGGACGAATTTCGGAATTGCGCATACTACAGCAATTATTTCATTGAAAACTGGGAAAAACTCAGTAAACAAAGCTTCCGCAATATTGTCTTTGAGCTTTAACGATGTTCCTCTGAAAGAAGTAGTAGCAGTACTGGAAAGCAATTATCATACAAAGGTTCAGTATCCTAAGGAAGCTGAAGATAAGAAGATTACTGCTGATTTCACTGGCGGCACTGTTGGTGAGAATATTGAATCACTGGCCTTCATCCTGGGATTGGAAGTACAGAAAAAAGAAAACACCTATATCCTTAAGAAATAAATCATATTCAAAAAAAATTAAATAATCATAATCAAGAGAACACTATTAAGTATGAAAAGTTTGAAATGTGGGATTACCATAGCAGCCTTATTTTTTACTGTAGCCGCAGAAGCTCAGGAGCTGGTTCAGAAAGTAACATTTTCTGTACCTGCCAACAGACCGTTAATTGAAGTTTTAGAAGAGTTTGCCGGAAAAACGGGGATGAGACTGGCTTATTCCAAGGTAGATATTAAAGAGCTGAAGGTAAGAGGAGTGAAATGCGAAAATACTTCTGTCAATAACTGTCTGAAGGATATTACCAACGGACTTCCTGTTGTGTACCGGCTGCATGGTGACCTTATTTCGATAAAATATGAAAGTTCTACTATTTCCGTACTGGGAAACGGAAAAATTTCCGGTAAAATTGTGGATGAAGTAGGAAATCCCATTACCGGAGCGGAAATTACTGTTGCTCAGAAAACTGTGATCACAGACAATAACGGCGATTTTACCATCGATCTTCCTTCGGGAACTTATAATCTGACCATAAAAGCTCCTAAATATAATACGCTGAGAGTAGAAAAACTATCCGTTACGAACAAAGAAACCAACGCTGTCTCTTTTGCTTTAAACAAGGCTTCTGATAAAATTACAGATATCAAAGAAGTGGTAATTACGGCAGCCCGTAAAGCAGATACTCAGGCAGGACTTCTTGCCCAGCAGAAGAAGGCAGCCCAGATGAGTGATGGTATTTCCGCAGAGCAGATTTCCAAAACACCGGACAGCGATGTGGGAGGAACTTTGAAAAGGGTAACGGGAATCACTACCATTGACAATAAATATGTAGTGGTAAGATCCATGGGAGAGCGTTGGAACACCGCCGCTATGGACGGGATCAACCTGCCGAGTACAGAAGCCTATAATCAGAACTTTTCATTTGATATCATTCCTACCGCCATGGTAGAAAGTGTAGTGGTAAGCAAATCTGCAACACCCGATATGAATGCCAGTTTTGCAGGAGGTTATGTAGAAGTAAGAACCAAGGATATTCCCAACGAAAATTTTACAACCGTAACATTGGGAACTTCTTATAATGACCAGTCAGCATTCAAAGAGTTTCTGACCCGTCAACGAGGAAAGTATGACTATTTCGGGTATGATGACGGAACAAGGGATTTTCCCAAAGGACTTGAGCCGATGAACTGGACAGATCCAAGATTTTTTGAACAATCAAGACAGTTTACCCATGATAATTTCAGTACTTATAAAACCAGAGGGGATATGGGATCTAATATCCAGCTGGCATTAGGAAGAACTTACGCCCTTAAAAACAATAATAAGTGGGGCTTTGCCGGAGCATTTGTCACCAGAAATGAGCAAAATAAACTGGAGATCGACCATACGGGAAGAGGAAACTGGCTGGATACCACAGGGCCTTATGTTGCCGACTGGGAAACAAAAGGAGTAGCTCCAATACCATTTTATAATTTTAAAAACCAGGGAGCTTCCTATAATTATAACTCTACGTTGGCGGGGATGCTCAATTTTGGACTACAGCTAGGGAAGAACAGAATTTCCTTCCGTAATTCGTACACCCATATTTTTGATAATACATTAACAAGAGTTACCGGCTGGAATGAATATACAACTGGAAGTTCAATGGCTTCCAATGCAGAATTGGCCTATAATTATTTTTATAACGGAATCATCCCCAATAATGATCCTGCTCAGATCAAAAATTTAGACAGACCTTATACTGATAATACCAATTATCCCATTTTTCAGACCCTTTTGCAGAATAAACTGGAAGGGAACCATAAAATAGGCAATACGGAAGTCAGCTGGTTTGCAGCCAGAACCGGGATAACCTCTGATACAAAAGATTATACACAGTATCTTACTCTCTATGATTTTATTGGAAGTGAAATTCTTACGTACCACAAGATTTATAATACCGGAGGAAATTTTTACAGAGGATACATCGCCAATAAAGAAACCGATTACAATTACGGAGCTTCAGTGAAGTGGGATCTGGATTTCGGAAGTTTTAAAAATACGTTGAAAACAGGATATGCAGGAACATTAAAGAATAATACCAACCAGCAGCAGAAATTCTTCTTAAGGGTAGACGAAAACCGTGATGTTCCGAATAGTGAAAAAAATTACCTGACAATGTATGGTACGCTTGCGGACTGGTTCAATGGATCTCACTATATTCCGGGAGGTATTGGGTGGGAAACCAAGGCATTGTATAAAAATGATAAATATGAAGGAGAAGTAAAACAGCATGCTCTTTATGTAATGTTTGATAACCGTTGGAAAAATAAATTAAGGTTGGTATGGGGAGTTCGTGCAGAATATTTTAAGTATGATCTTATTTCCCAGCAATTGGATCCAAGTGATACAAAGAACGTTGAAAGGGCGGCCATTGAAGATAAACCGTGGCAATGGATGCCTTCTGTAAATTTTACTTACAGCCCTACGAATAAAATCAATTTCAGGCTTGCCTATAATAAATCTGTAATTCGTCCGCAGTTTAATGAAAGAACAGGACTTCCTTATTTTGATCCTGTTGCCAACGGTTTGATTTATAATACAGAAATGACCTCTTCTGTCATTAATAATTATGATTTCAAATTCGAATGGTTTCCCGGCCTTGGAGAAATATTTTCGGCAGGACTTTACTATAAAAATATAGACAGACCCATAGAACGCGAAGGGCATATTTCAAGTGAAGGGAATCTGTATCTCTATAACGGTAATTCAAAAAATGCAAAGCTTGCAGGAGTTGAGGCAGAGGTTAAAAAGAATTTAGGATTTATTGCCGGAGGAACTTTTCTGGAAAAACTTTTCATAAGCGGAAACTTTACCTATAATCATACTAAAGTAATTGCCTTTAAGGATATCTATAAAACGGGGGACAATGATGAAACCTATGAAGTAAAACGTCCTCTGTTCGGGCAGACTCCTTATGCCTATAATCTTGGATTGACCTATGATGGCGACCGTTTGGGAATGAGCTTTTTATACAATGCAAAAGGCGACCAGTACATTACCGTCGGGTATGCGTACAAAGGGGAAGAAATACAACGCCCTTACGCCGTAGCAGATGCACAGATCTCCTATAAATTTCTCCGGAATAAAAACCTTGAATTAAAATTCAATGCAAGAAACTTATTCAACAGGGTGAAGGAATATTATAATAATTACAATTCCTACGCAATACCGCTGGGATTGGGTAGTGCAATCGGAACGGAACGCGAAGCCTGGGGACTTTTGCCTGGTGCAACAGACAGGTATGATAAGAATATTGATAAAATTATGTTTCGGGCTTACAGCGGAAGAATGTTCAGCCTCAGTGTGAACTATATGTTTTAGACAGAGAATATGCCCAGTACAACAATAGAAAGATATCTTAATTATAGAAACGTACAGGTTTCGGGAACCTGATCAAAACTGAAAGATACTGATGATGCGCACAGCAGTACAGTTCTGAAAAAACCGGACGTTAACAGCTTTTCCCAGGCATTAACGGATCTTATGGGAACTCCCGCAATGCAGCTCCTCCTGCAGCGATGGGATGAACACCAAAAAACAAATCGAAGGAATAGAGAGGAAGATATTCCTGAATAAAAAACTGATCTGGTATAAAAATAACACAACCGGATTTATTAAAAATTATAACAATGAAAAGACTAACTCTAATTGCAGTGGCAGCATTATCTCTTACAGCTTGTCAAAACGATCAACTGGCAGATTCATCTTCTCCATTCGAAATGAAATCTACTTCTGCTGAGTACCTTACAGCTTCTGCTCTTCCGGTAACTACCGTAAGTGGTGCTATTACTTCAAATACTACATGGAGTGGAGTAGTTGAATTAGATGGAATTGTAACGGTAAAAAATGGTGCTACATTAACAATTCAGCCTGGAACATTCATTAAAGCCAAACCAAGCACAAACAATACAGCTACAGGAGTTTTGGTAATTTCTAAAACAGGAAAAATCAACGCAGCGGGTACAGAAGCTCAGCCGATCATTTTCACCAGCTACAAATTGTTAGACGGAAACGAAGATACAACAGCGGCCCCTGGAGACTTCGGTGGTGTTGTTATATTAGGAGATGCGCCTACAAACACTCCTTTCACAAAAACAATTGAAGGATTATCCGGTTCTGATTTCTATTACGGAGGTACCAATGCTTCTCATAACGGGGGAACATTGAAATATGTACGTATCGAGTTTGCGGGATACGATCTTTTAGCTCCGAATTCAGGTAATGAAATCAACGGTCTTACGTTAGGAGGAGTAGGAAACGGAACTACTTTGGATCATATTCAGGTTTCTTTCGGAAAAGATGACTCTTTTGAATTCTTCGGAGGTACTGTAAACGCTTCAAACCTTGTTTCTTTTGCTGCAGATGATGATAACTTCGACTTCGATAACGGATATACAGGAACAATTACTTGCGCATTAGCTTTGGCAGATTACAACTCTACACACAGTCTTAGCGGAGCAAGCCCTGATTCTAACGGTATCGAGCTTGATAACAACGCAGAAGGTTCTTCTACAACATTGTTGACGCATCCGGTGATCAACAACCTTACGATTGTTGGTTCTAAAAACTCTACTAAAGGTGCTTTGTATGAAAACGGTATCCACATCAGAAGACACGGAAGATTAACATTAAATAACGCTGTAGTTACAGGATATCCTGTAGGAATCAAAGTGGAAGGAACAGGTTCTGAACTTTCTTCGGCTTCAGCATACAGCACAATTCAGGTTCATGGATTTACGACTTCAGTTACGGGTACAGGTACAGCAGGAATCCCTGCAGCTAACCTGGCGACTGGTACTCCTGCATCGCTTTGGGGTATGAGCCAGCCTTTCTTCAACGAAGGTGGTTGGAATGTATCTCCAAGAAACTGTGGAAACTTCCAGGGACTTTGGACAAAATACAATTTCTCTATTGTAGAATAATAAAAAACTTTAAAAAGCAGGGAACAGCTTAAGCTGATTCCTTGCTTTTACTTCAAAATTTTAATCATCAGTATTATGAAAAAAATAATTTTATCATCTGTTCTGTTTTTATCTCACCTGGCTGCAGCACAGTCTCTGGTATGGGGAAATTCTTTTGATACTCCTGCCGATCTGCAGGGATGGACCTTTCATGACCTTAACAGCAATGGCAATGGATGGATACAAGGAGAGAACATCTATCACAACGGAACTGCTTTAGCCTATGGAACTGCCGGCGTTTTACGCCATTCTATAAGTTTGGTCCCAAGTGGAAGTGCTACTGGATTTGCTACCGAAAATGACTGGATTATTTCTCCTCAGATTGATCTTACCAATACTGCAGGAACCGTTACGCTGGCCGCCTATATCGGGAGACAGAGATCTACTCATACGATTGTTGCCAGAGAGCTTTTTATCTATGTAAGCACACCGCAGAAAGAAGTTCCTACGTTGTCGGACTTTCAGGCGATGACAGTAGATGCAGAGGGAAATGATGTTCAGAGTATGTATAAAATACAGGTAGGTGATTCAGCCAATCCTTTTCCGGCTGATCTTACCCAGTTTGTAGAATCCCTTGTTGATCTTTCTGCTTTTGCCGGGAAAAAGATCTATATCGGAATGTGGTCAAACAGAAAAACAAGTGGAAATAATGTCCAGAACATTAATATTGATGAAATAGGAATTTACGCTACTTCATTTTTGGGAACTAAGGATGTAAAAAACAACAAAATTGTAACACAAATAGCAGAAAATCCGGTAAGAGAATCTTTACAGCTGCAGCTTAACCCGGCTTTGAAAGAAAATACAACTATGGTCAATATTTACAATGCGGCAGGACAAAAAGTACTTACCGCCCAATATTCTAAAGCGATCAACACAGCAGGTCTTACATCCGGATCTTATATCGCAGAAATTACAGATGGAAAGACCACAGAAAGGCTGAAGTTTATTAAAAAATAATCATTCTATCCCCTTAGAATCTGATTTTAGAAACACCATGAAATTTTAATATAAAAGAATGGATACTCTTTGAAAGGCTATCCAGATATATCCAACTAGTTTTTTTATAATTATATATTGCCCGACTTATGGGCCGGGCAATATTTTTAAGTTTTTACAAGAAATAATTGAAGAAAGATGAATAAAATCTTCGCATTACTACTGTTTTTTACTGTACTTTTCTCATGTACAGACAACAATACGATGGAGCTGTATGATACTGTACAGAAACCCGGAGAGGTTAATATCAAAGGATTTTCCAAACCTGATGTCCTTCAGTTGAGGTTTAACGGACAACCTGTATCCATTGATGGAAAAACGTCTTACACCAATAAAATAGAAACCCAGCTTCAGTTTGTTCTGGATCAGGGGGAAATCAATAAATTGTCTGTCTACAATAATGAAACAGGCGCTGAAATTGCAAAATACAATATTACATATGACAATATAAATGATTATAAAAACCTGTATTTCTTTAATCTTCCCGGAATTTATCTGCAGACCTATGCGGTAAAACCCCAGGTGAATCTCGGGAAGGTAGGTTTTGAATTTACTTTTCCCAATCTTGGCGAATTTTCCGGAACCCCACTGAAAGATGTGAAAGGTGTTCTGAAAAGAGAAAATGGAGTAGTGCTTGCTGAGTTCGATACCATTGGAAAAGATAATTTTACGACAGTGAAAATCTATAGTTTCTTCAGCTCAACAGCTCCTGTATATCTCGAATTATACAAGCCGGGAACTACAGAGCCTTATGCCGGATCTAAGATGATTCAGGTGAAACTAAAACAGCACACAGGAGCTAATATGATTGTCCTTCAGGAAAAAATGGAAAACGGAGAATGGGTGGTAAAAGGAGATATTGATGTATCAGAATATCTGTAATTACGTATGAAAATCTTTTTAAAACTTCAGTGTATTGCTATCGCAGTCTTTCTTATTTCGTGTACGAATAATAATGACGAAAATGCACCCGTCTTTCCGGAAGGAAGTACAGAAAGTGTAAATCTATGGGTTCAGGACAGCATGAAACGCTATTATTACTGGGCAGATGAGATGCCTGCAAAGCCGGATTATAAGCTTCCTGTAAAAGATTTTTTCAAAAGTCTGCTATCTTCCAAAGATCGGTTTTCTTTCATGGTAAATACGGAAGATTCTTCTTCGTATCCACGCTCTATAAGGAATATGTACGGTTTTGATTATACCATTGTTCAGCTGGCTAATAATGAAGTGGTTACTGTAGTGAAGCTGGTACTTCAAAATTCTCCGGCTTTCAATGCAGGGCTGGAAAGAGGAATGATCATTACCAAAGTGAATGGAAAAGCAATGACCGCTGCTAATGCTGAAGCAATGGCTTCATCTATTAAAGATCAGACCGTTGTAGAACTTACCGTTGGAAAGTGGCAAAACGGTGGCGTTACAGATGAAAAAAATATTACCGTTTACTATGGTTTCTCTTTTGAACAGCCAGTTTTAAGCAAAATCTTTGAAAAAAACGGTAAAAAAGTGGGCTATCTGTACATCTATGATTTTCCTGACGGAATGACACAGACCTTGTACCAAAAGTTCGGGGAATTCAAAATGGCCGGAGTACAGGAACTGATTCTCGATCTTCGTTATAATTATGGAGGTTCGGTGTCTTCAGCTGCGGCACTGTGTTCATTGATTCCTTCAGGATTATCATCCGGTTCACCATTCATTATTTTTAAAGGAAATAAAAACGGAGGTGAAGTAAAAAGAACATTTGCCCAGCAAATTGCCTATGATCCCAAAGCGCTGGACTTTACAACGTTGCGTACTAATGCATTGGGATTACAGAAAGTATTTATTCTCACATCGAACAGTACAGCTTCTGCAGCTGAAATTGTGGTGAACAATCTGAAACCGTATATGCAGGTGATTCAAATGGGAGATACCACACTGGGGAAAGATATGGCAGGATTTGTAGTGGAAGATAAACGTAAACCCAGAAAAATTTCGTGGCAGATTCATCCGGTTATTTATAAAGTATTTAATGCCAGCGGAGCCGGAGAATACAGCAGTGGAATTTCACCGCAGATCATTGTTAATGAATATGCAGAGTTTCCCTTATTACCTTTGGGGGATCCTAATGAAACCCTTATTTATTCTGCTCTTAACGGAGGTTATTTCAAATCGGCAGGGTACGAAAAGAATGGAAAAGTTAAGATTGTATATCAGAGTGATGTGCCTCCGGTGATGATGGAAAAATAATTTGAATGAAAAAGACAAAGAAAGAAAATGAATGTCAATATTTTAAACCATTAAGAAGCTTGAAGAAATAAAGTACAGTTAAGACCAATCATTCTGATTTTAATTTAATGCGAAGCTTATCTTCATCATCTTAATACCTTAATACCGTCTTAATGGTTCAGGAAAAAAAAAAATTAAAAGATTTATTTAATAGTAAAAATAATATATCGAATAGTAAAAGGATGAAACCTTTTTGTCCTTTTACTTATTCAGAAACATCATAAAATCATAAAATCATGCAGGGAATAGAACCAAAACTTCACATGAACCTGACCAGCCGCATTGAATATTACCGTCTGCTGATAGAAGCTGCGGAAGATCCTGAAAGCCACCCTTCGGAGGTGATGACCCAGATTTCAGAACTGGGGCATCTGTACGAGGAATATCTGCTTAATAAAAAAAATCTGGAAAACAGCATCAAAAATTACCGCGCCTATCATAACGATCTGAGGAAAAAACTTACATCAAGGCTGCGCGAGCTCAGAAGGAAGGCAAGACAGAAATAAGACCCGGAATGTACTTTATCAGTTGATTTTACAGTGAAATTCATACCTTTATAACATCAAGAAGAACGATGAAGGACTTATGAATTTTACTCAGGCAGAACTTTCCGGTTATTTACAGATGTTTTGGCAGTTTTCATGGCCGGAATGGACCATATTCAGCCTGATCGCTAATATTTGTCTATATCTGTTTTCTATAGGTTTATATATTTTTATCGAAAAAACTTGCCGAAAAAGTCAGTTGCAGGAAAGAAACCATCCTGTTACCAGATCCGACTTTTATCTCAGCTTTCTTACCATAGTATGTAACAGCTTTGTTATGCTTTTGGGAGCTTTCTTATGGAAAAACGGATGGATACTGCTTGGACAGACACAATCCGTACTTGGAATAATAACCGAAGTCGCTGTTTTACTGCTTTTAATGGATCTTCTGATGTATTTCTTCCATTTTACAGCGCATTTACCTTTTCTCTATAAAGTGCTGCACGGAAAGCACCACGAGCATGTCAGTACCAATTTTTTAAGCCTTTTTGTTCTGCATCCTTTGGAAACCATAGGATTTGGACTGATGCTGCTGGTTTTACTCGTAGGATATAACTTTTCTATAGTTTCTATTTCCATTTATCTTTTGCTGAACCTTATCTGGGGAACCATAGGGCATCTGAACAGGGAATTTTTTCCGGCTTCTTTTGACCGCTTTTTTGTGGGTACAACCAGGTTTCATAATCAGCATCATTTGGATGAAAGTAAAAATTTCGGTTTCTATACCTCTATCTGGGACAGAATATTTGGAACCTATAAGTAAGAGCAGGGTATTACAGTTTTATTTCATTCAAAACTTTACCCAGCAGATAATTAAAATTTTCCAGTTCTTTAGAACTAAGGATAGAAGCTGTCTGCCGTGTAATATTCTTACGGAATGTCTCTGAATTTTCTATGATAAATCTTCCCTTATCCGTTACTGAAAGATTGAATTTTCGATGATCTGTTTTCTCCTGTTTTCTGATAATAAAATCATGGCTGATCAAAAATTTCAACTGTTTTGAAATGGCTGCCTGGCTGATATTAAATGCAGTAGATATTTCTCCTCCCGTGGCTGTTCCTTTTCTTAAAATAAATTCAATGATATTATAATGAGCTGCAGTGACTCCGTTAATATCGCCCCGGTTCATGTGTGCCAGAATGAGACATTGGAAATCCGTAAATGTGTTAAAAAATTCTTTTTCAATAGGTTTCATGATAAATATACTTAACTTAGTTAATTATTAACAAAGTTAAGCATTTTAAATATGGAAAATATAGAAATTACCAATGCCCGGCAAAATAATCTCAAAAATATTTCCATAAAAATTCCAAAGCACAGGATCGTGGTTTTTACGGGAGTATCAGGATCCGGAAAATCATCTTTGGTTTTTGAAACCATAGGAGCCGAGGCGCAAAGACAGATTAATGAGACCCAGAACAGTTTTATCAGAAACCGTCTGCAGCATTATGGAGTTCCGGATGTAGATAAAATTGAAAACCTTAATGTTCCTATCATCATCAATCAAAAACGGCTGGGCGGAAATGCCAGATCTACGGTGGGAACGGCTGCGGATGTGTCTGCTTCCCTGAGACTGCTGTTTTCGAGGATGGGAGAGCCGTTTGTAGGATATTCTAACGTTTTTTCATTTAATCATCCTCAGGGAATGTGTCCGGAGTGTGAAGGATTAGGATTTGTGCAAACTTTGAACGTGAATACCTTGATTGACCGTGACAAATCTTTGCATGAGGGAGCTGTCCGTTTCCCAACTTTTCAGCCTGGAGGATGGCGCTTAACAAGATATACTTTGTCAGGGTATTTCGATAATGATAAGAAGCTGAAAGATTTCTCCGATAAAGAATGGGAAACCCTGTTGTATGCACCGGAGCACAAGCCTAGACATCCTCATAAAGAATGGGGGAAAACGGTAAAATATGAAGGAATTGTTCCAAGAATCGAAAAAGCATTTCTGAAAAAAGATTCTAAAGAAAACATCACAAGAAAAGATGCTTTGAAGAATATTGTGATCACCAAGACCTGCCCATCATGCAACGGAAAACGGTTAAATGAAAAAATATTGTCCTGTAAGATCGAAGGTAAAAATATTGCTGATTGTATGGAATTTTCCGTGGATGAACTGCTGGAGTTTATTACTTCACTGGATTCAAAGCAATATGAAGTTGTCATCAAAGAGCTTTCCGCAAAACTGCAGAATATCATCACGATCGGACTACAGTATCTGACTCTTGACAGAAGTACCAACACGCTTTCCGGAGGAGAGTCTCAGCGTATAAAAATGGTAAGAAGCCTTGGAAACAGTCTGGTAGATCTTTTATATATATTTGATGAACCCAGTATTGGTCTTCATCCGAAAGATCTGCAGAATATCATCACCATCATCCAGCAGATAAGGGATAAAGGAAACTCTGTTTTAATCGTAGAGCATGATCCGGATCTGATAAAAATGGCAGACCATATTATTGATATAGGGCCAGGTTCAGGAAGAAATGGAGGAGAAGTGGTCTATGACGGGACATTTAAAAACTTAAAAAATTCGGCTGGTAAAACAGGTTCTTATTTCGCAAAGAAACCTTCCATCAACGAAAAATTCAGAAAGCCGGATGGTTACCTGAAAATTAAAAATGCGAATAGGTATAATCTTAAAAATGTGACCGTAAATATTCCGACCGGAGTAATGACCGTCGTAACAGGAGTCGCAGGATCCGGCAAAAGTACTCTGATTAACCGTATTCTGCCGGAACTTTATCCGGATGTGACCATTATCGATCAATCTTTGTTTGCTGCAAGTGCCCGTTCCAATTTGCTTACTTATCTGGGAATATCAGATATTGTACGTAAGCTTTTTGCGCAGTCTAATCATGTTTCTGATAAACTGTTCAGCAGAAATAGTGAAGGAGCCTGTAAAAACTGTAAAGGTTTAGGAATAGAAAAAATTGATCTTGCTTTTATGGATGATATCGAGCAGCCTTGTGAAGTGTGTGGAGGTTCAGGATTTGATCCCGATGTACTGAAATTTACATACCATGGAAAAACAATTGCTGAAGTGATGAACCTGACGGTTTCTGAAGCCACTGATTTTTTTAAGGATGAATTTGTGCTCAGAAATTTTGATCTGCTGATACAGTTGGGACTGGATTATCTGACCTTAGGACAAAGGCTGGACAGCTTTTCCGGAGGCGAAAGACAACGCCTGAAACTGACAAGAGAACTGAAAAATACCAATCAAATCATTATTCTTGATGAACCCAGCACAGGGCTGCATCCAAGTGATACCCAAAAACTGCTTACATTTTTTAAAGGTCTTGTGGATCAGAATAATACGCTGATTGTTATCGAACACAATCTTGATATCATTTCACAGGCAGACTGGATTATTGATATGGGACCAGGCGCAGGGAAATTTGGAGGTAAAGTATTGTTTGAAGGAACTCCGGTGGATCTGTTAAAAAATAAAAAATCATTCACCGCAGAATTTTTAAGGAAACATGTGCAGTAAAAATGTAGTGATAGAAACGAAAGTAGAGTCACAAAGCTGCTATGAATAACCTTCTGCTTTATGAGCCGATTGAAAATCGACTCTTTCTTAGCTTCCTAAAATAATACGTAATGCAAAATAACCTTTGCGTTGAAGAATTCTAAAGTCTTGTTAATTAAGAACAAAAGAAGAGCATTAAGATGAGCAACCTGTCATTGCGAACCAAAGGTGAAGCAATCTCATACTTGTAACTCAACTTAATACTCTTAAAACCTTATCAGCCTTAATGGTTCAAGATTTTTTATTTTTCAGTCTTCACCGCAGATTTAATGGCTTTCTCAACCTCTCTCCAATCATAAAAATGAAATACTCTTCCGTTGCTCATTGCAACAAAAACTCCTTTCGGAAATTTTGGACCTAAGTTAACATTTGTCACTTCAGACCCATCACTTTCCAGCGTAGAAACAGGAATTTCTGCAATTCTTCCTTTGGACTGATCTTCTCTCAAATATACATTGAAAGTATCATTCTGCTGATTGGAAACCAGAATATAGCCTTTCCCTTCAGCAGTAGGATAGATGGAAATTCCTTCCACATCAGATTTAAAATCGCCTTTTCCGAAAACTGCCAGTTCCTCATTGCCTTTTTCAGGATCAGCATAATATTTGTGAACCCCGAACTGTTCATCAGAGTAATAAATATAACCCATTTCATCATCTACAGCAATGCTTTCAATCTCTTTCAGACCGCTGTATTTCCCAAATTTACGGACAACTTCTCCGGTGACGGAACCGTTTTTTTCAGAAAGCTTATACTGCCATAGATAGCCGTCAGCAGGGCCTGATTTTCTTCCCACAATGACAAATATTTCATCTGTCTTCGGATTTTTATACATTGAAATTCCCATTGGGCCACGTTCTGATTCTCCGTCAAATACAGAGATTTCTCCCACATCTTTCAGGTCGGGAAGCGAATATAATTTTACTTTATTGGTTTCCCTTTCCGTTACGGCGGCGATGTCCGTTTTCTTTCCATTTAAAATAAAACCATATTCAAGATCAACGTTGTTGGGACGTTTTAATCCTAAAACCTTATTGATGATTTTTCCGTTAAGATCAAAGGCATACAATCCTCCATCAGTATCTTTATCTGTTCCGATGATGATGCTTTGTGAGGCATCCTGAGGATTAATCCATATAGCAGGGTCATCTGTATCATGAACCACTGTCTCCGTGATAACAGTAGGTTTTAATTTTTCCGTAACTTCTTTCTGCCCTGTACAGTTGATCACAAAAGGAAGAACTGAAAGAGCCAGTATATATTGTATGTTTTTCATGCTTATTTAAAAATCAAATTTCACTCCCATCGTAAACCTCGGTCTGTAATATTCAGCCTGAGCGGTTCTGCTGGGGATTCCCTGATAGTATCTTAACGGCTGATTGGTCAGATTATTGGCTTCTGCAAAAACTCTGAGCTTGCTCGTAATCTTGTAGGAAGCGTTGGCATCAAGGAAAAACTGTTTATCATAATAACGGTCATCAAATGCCTTGCCACCGAGCTCATCAATATAATGAGAAGCATAATTCATGGAGATTCTGGCCGAAAAACGCTTGTTTTCCCACGATAAAGATCCGTTGAACATATGAGGGGCAGCTCCAGGAAATCCTACATCTGTTCTTTCAATGCCTTCTTCATTGGTAATTCCTTTTGCTTTGGATTTTGTATAAGTATAGTTGACATAAACACCCAGTCCTTTCCAGAAAGCTCCGGGAATAAAATCGAGCTGTCTTTGTAAAGCAACTTCAAAACCATAAATATCTACATTGTCTCCGTTACGCTGCTGCGTAAATTTCCAGTTGCTTTCTCCGGCTGGAATAGGGTTGGTCTGTCCTGCAAAATCATTAGCGAAATCGTTGGCTGTATAATTTCTTTTCGAATAGGTATAAATAAAGTTATTCAGGTTTTTATAAAAAAATCCTCCGGAAAGAATTCCGACAGACTTGAAATATTTTTCAGCCATGAAATCAAAATTATAAGCATAGGTTGCCTTTAGATGAGGATTTCCTGCTGCAACAATTTCATCTTCTGAAATAACATTCAGATAAGGAACCAATGAGTAGTAATTCGGACGGGCAAGAGCGGTAGTAAATGCTGCACGAAGGACAAGGTCCTGCATCGGAACATACTTAAAGGAAATATTCGGAAGTACGTTTGTGTACGTATTGGTATTATTGATTTTCCCTACCAGATCTTTTTCATTCATCACATAGTTTCCGGTGTAATCAATTTGTGTTGTTTCAAGACGGGCTCCCACGATCATGGATAGTTTGTCATTAAAATCCTGATCCCAACGGATATAGCCCGCATAAATCTGCTCTTTTGCATTGTAGTTGCTGGAAAGATACTTTTCAGGCTTCAGCTTACCATTAAACAGGGAAGGATTGAATAAATCCAGTCCTCCAAGGAACGAAGGATCAACGAATGTTCCCGGAACATAATTTCCCGGCTGGAAGTTCTGACCGTCAAGATGTATTGTGGGTACAGATAAGAGACTTCCCATATTGTTGACAGGGGTAAAAGCATAGAAATCATTCTCTCTTTCCTTTTTCTTCAAACGCATACGGAAACCGGTACGAAGACGTCCTTTCTGACCATCAATCACAGAGAGCGGAAAACGTACATTCACTTTTGCTCCCAGCTCTTTTTCCTGTGTAAAGCTATTGGCATCCGAAAGGTCACTCAGCTTATAGCTTCCCAGGTTATCCGCAGCAAGGAGATTGAACATCGGTTTTTCAGGATTGCTAAGGTTGGGAGAGAAGTTCATCTTGCTGTTTTCAAACTCAATATAACGCTGATGCGGCTTGTCTTCACTGGCTATGGCATAGTTGACGGACCAGTCAAGATCCACTTTAGATCCTAATAAATGTTCTCCTCTTAAAGCATAGTTCTGAACTCTTTGTTTTTCCAGACGGGTATTGTCGTTATCAGCATCGCCACCTTTATTCTGTCTTGTAATGCTTCCTTTCCAGTCTGTAATCTCAGTTTCATCAGCATTGTAGACTGGCTTTATTTTATATCCTAAGGCATACCGGGTTTCTTTATCATTTCTGAAGTTGTACATTGCAGAAGCATAGATCTTGTTTTTGGAGTTAAATTCGTAATCCATATTAAGATCAAAGCTGTGTCTGATACGGTGTTCATTATAATAGCGGACTCCCATTTTACTCACGTAAACCGTTTGGGCAAGATCATTGGCCTGGCTCCATACAGGTTCTATATTATCAGAACCGAAATTGTTATTGTTATAGGAAAAACTGAATACAGCGCCTAATTTTTTATCCAGAAATCGGTTTCCATAGACAAATCCGGCGGTGTAATTTCCTTTTTCACGGATGGGATTGTAGCCTCCGGCAACGGTTGCAGATATTCTTTGTCCGTTCGGGGAGGCTCTGGTAATCAGATTGACAGAACCTCCGATGGCATCGGCATCCATATCCGGAGTTAAAGTTTTGTTAACCTCTATGGTGGAAATCATGTCAGACGGAATCAGGTCCATCTGTACATTGCGGTTATCTCCCTCAGCAGACGGAATTCGGTCTCCGTTCAGGGTAACTGAGTTAAGATTAGGTGCAAGCCCTCTGATGATAAGGTTTCTGGCTTCACCCTGGTCATTTTGAATCGTAATTCCCGGAACACGTTTCAAAGCATCCCCGATATTGGCATCTGGAAAACGTCCGATCTGATCTGAAGAAATCACATTGGTGATATTGGCGTTATTTTTTTGCTTGTTTAAAGCTCTTGCCTGATTTTTCAGCGTAGCTCCCGAAACTACAATAGCGGCAATTGATGTTTCTTTCTTGTCAAAAATAATATTCTGACGGGTGTTTTTTTCTGGTTCTACTGTCACATTGTACTCATGCACTCCATAACCGAGATAATCAATTTTCATGGTATAACTTCCCGGAGGAACATTCAGAAATACAAAATTTCCGTGCTCATCCGAGGTTGTATATATATTTCCCGGGCTTAGAGAGATCTTGGCTCCTGGCAGGGCAATTTTAGAATCGTCATTGATGTTTCCGGACAAAGAGCCGGTTTGTGCATAGAAAAAAATAGAAGCACAAAATAAAACAGATGTAAAAATTTTTCTCAATTTTCTTACTTTTAGATAAAAATCACAACAAAATTAAACGTCTGTTTGGTAAAAGAGTTGAAGAGAAAATTAAGGTTTTCTTAAGAATTGTTAATATAGAGAGTTTTGTAAGATAAAAGATAAAAGATAAAAGATAAAAGATAAAAGATAAAAGATAAAAGATAAAAGATAAAAGATCTTGTTGTTAAAATTCAATAGGGGTGGGCTTTAGCCCGCCTTACATATTGTAAATAATTCTATTGGCTTAGCCCAATCCTGGAATTTCCGTTTAGTGAGAAGTACTCAATAGATCCTGCACGATAATTTTAGACTTTTCGATTAATTCATTCGATCTGTAAAGCTGGCTGGTGAGAATGGAACTTTCAAAAAGAAGATAGATGTGTGCTGAAACCATATCATTTTGAATGTCCTCATTGAAGGATTCTCTCAGCTTAATTTTATGATCACGGATGACTTTGTGAATTTCGTCCTTATCTGCAGGAATCTCCGACAAAATATTCAGAAAGCTGCATCCTCTGAAGTCTTCTCTTTCATTCATGTCAATCAGGAAATCAAAGGACTTCTGAAACTTTTCCTGCAGTGTTTCTGCTTCTGAGGTGAATTTTTCCAGTTCAGACACCCAGTAATCATATCTTTTATTCAGAAATTCAATACAAAGATCATCTTTAGATTTAAAGTGCTGGTAAAAACTTGCTTTGGATACCTCAGCTTCATCGATGATTTGATTAATACCCGTATTGTTATAACCTTGCCTATGGAATAGAACCATTGCTGTATTTAAAATTCTTTCGCGAGGTTTGGGCATGAAATAAAATTTTTACAAATGTAGAAAATAAACGGATCAGTATGTCTGAAAAAAGTATAATTTTAAATAAATCCTCTGGCGTAATAAAGCTGAATAACGAAGAATAATACAGTAAAAAACCATACAATATAAGGATGATAGCTGAAATTATTCTTCAGAATATAGTGTAACGCTTTGAATAGCTTGAAAATTCCGATAATTCCAATGATGATAAAAACCAGAAAAACTATAAAAAAAATATAATCTCTTGTTCCATAATTATTTATCTTGCCCAGATGGGTCACATAAGCATCTACATTCATAGTTTGTCCCAGAAACATAGCCGAGCTGACTAATATAAAAAAAGGAGTAGAGGTATATACGGTTGTATAAATAAAAGAAAATAATAAGGTTCGGAAGGTCACTGTATTCACTTTCTCTCTTTTGTATAATAATAAAGCAACCGTGAATACTACCGCAGTAATATTATTCATCAAAAATATAAAGAGCGCTTTTTCTACCATGCTTAGCCCTTTGATCTTTGAAATAATATTATGCTGACCGCCATAATCCATTAAAAGGACGGAGACAATTACCGATGTATAAACCGAAAGTTTGATAGGAGAGAGGTAGTCGTGAAAACGTTCAGTCTCTTCTTTTTCCATCTCGTGAACAGACAAATCATAGCAACGTCGCGGGTCCTGAAACAATTTGAAGATGGTTACCGGAACTAACAATATTTCAATAATGATTTGCAGGCATAGCTTTTCAAAGCTATCGATTAATTTTTCAAACATATATGTGTATTTGTATTAGGGAACGTTTGCAATTTAATTATTTTTTGCAATACATCTCAAAAGATAATAAAAAGTGGATGACTCAGGGTAAATCATCCACTTCATTAATTATTTTAAAAAGTTTTATTACTTCTTCGGAAGCCCTTTTTTCAGTGCAATATGGGCTCTTTCTACAGCTTTTCTTTCTTTCCAGTCCATATACCTCTTTTTGTATCGGGCTTTCATGAAATTGTCAAAATTACGCTGCACAGCAAGATTCCAAAGAGAATGTGCTTTTACAGCCCAGCTTTTATCCCATGCACGCAGTGAAATAGAGAAAGATCCATCCAGATATTTCATCCAGTGCCACCAACCTGTAGGCATGAATAATGTATCACCGTGTTCCAGGAAACACTCAATTCCCTCTATACCATCCAGGGCAGGGAATTTTTCAAAATCAGGATTGGAAATATCATAATCTTCCAGTGCATAGGTAGCGTAAGGAAGTTTATACAGACGTGTTTTCCACTTGTATTCAAATAGAAGGACATGTTTTCTTCCATTGAAGTGAGTGTGGAAAATATGAGGCATGTCGATATCGTAATGAAGGAAAGTCACAGAACCTTTACCTCCGAAAAACATACTTGGATATTTATCTAAAAATCCCCCCATAAGATTCTTTGGCGGAACATAATCGTCCAGCAGTTTGGGAGCAAATTTTATAGGGTCAAAGAAGAAAATTCTCAGATCAGTAGGCTCTCTCTGAATAAGGTCCACATAATCGCGAAATGGCATTTTCGTAGTCGGAGTATTGATAGGAGCTGCAGGATCTGCTTTGGAACTGTCATAAAGGGGAACTTCAACGTCGCCTACTACTTCCTTCATGTAATCCATCGTCCACTTTTGATAGGCGGGCCACTTTCTTGCCATATTTCTGATTACCACTGGCTTACATGGCTTTAGATATTTTTCACGGAAATCTTCTTGTGAAATGTCATCTACAATATCAATTGGTTTAAGGATTATTCCCATTCGTTCAAATTATTAAGCTAAAGTATTAAATATTTGTGACAATAAAATGGAAAGAATTAAAATTATTTGGAATTAATATAAATAAATAATAAAACACCTGTTTTGGCTTCGCTTTTTTGGAGTTATTATACGATGCCTTTATCTCCTGTTCTTTTAAAATCTATAGTGTTTATAAGGTAAAAGATAGTTGTGAAATACAATAATTGTATGTATAATTGTCGTATTAAAAATGACCATGAAACGTTTTACTACCATTATTTTTTCACTCGTATTTGTAACCGCTTTTTCACAGAAATCAACCAAAATTTTTACTTCAGATATTGATAATTTTTGGATGGCTTATGACAGCATTCAAAAAACAAATGATTATTCCACAAAGCTTGATCTTATTAAAAGACTTTATACTGATAAAGCAACAAAAGGCTTAAAAGCTTTTATGAATGCCAGAGATTATAACGATAGTGTGTATGTAAAAGCTATAGAAAAATATCCTGAATTCTGGAATTCAGTAAGACCGAATACCTTAACGATAAAAACCAAAACCAAAGAGTTGGAAGCCGGTGTTGCCAGGCTGAAGCAATTGTATCCTGAACTTAAAGATGCTGAAATGTATTTTACAATCGGTGGACTTAACGCTGGAGGAACGGTGAGCGGAAATATGGTGTTGGTAGGTGCTGAGCTTGCCACCGGAATTGGGTCTACAGAGGTCTCGGAATTTAAAGATGAATGGCTGAAGGGTATGTTTGCCAATCAGTCGCTGGATAATATCGTTTCCCTGAATATTCACGAATATATCCATACCCAGCAAAACGGAAATCAAAACAGGGTCTTAAACCAGGCCATAAAGGAAGGATCATGTGATCTGATTGCTGAACTTGTGACGAATGAATCTGCGCAAAGAAAATATATTTCTTACGGAATGGCTCATGAAGCTGAAATTAAAGCCCGGTTTAAAAAAGAAATGTTTACCGGTAATCTTGCCAACTGGTTTTATAATGGAAGACAAAAAGGAGAGGGAGCAGACTTAGGATACTACGTAGGATATGTGATCAGTAAAATGTACTACCAGAATACAAAAGATAAAAAACAGGCCATCAAAGACATTATTGAACTGAACTATAGTGATAATAAAGCTGTTGAGGATTTCGTGGACAAATCGATGTTTTTTAAAGAAAAAGTCGGTACGCTAGCCAAAGAATATCAAAATCAATTACCTTATGTAGTGAAAATAGAGCCAGCCAATGGTTCCGAAGACGTCAGTGCTGATACCAAAGAACTCCGGATTACTTTTTCACAGGAAATGATTCCTGGAAAATATTCCTTCAATTTGTCCGATAAAGGAAAAGAATATAATCCAATGACCAAAATTGCAGGGATGGAAAACAATAATAAAACTTTGCTGGTATTGGTAGATCTTAAACCTAATAAAGAGTATGAGTTTGTCCTTACCAATAAAGGCTTTATTTCTAAAGAAGGTCATCTTTTGAAAGATGAAAAACTTCTTATAAAGTTTAAAACCGGTAATCAATAGTTTCTTCGTATACGGATATTTAATAAGAAAGATATTAAAGTAAATTTCTTTTATCCTTGATGCTACTGTTGTTAATGTGTTAAAATTTTATTGATTTTCTGATTTTTTGGATTTTTCATAAGATTCTGTTTATGGAAGGGAATTCCGCCTTTTTCAAAAAAAGGTTATATTCGGCTTCGTAAAAATAATGATATGCAAGTATATGAAGGGATTTCTGTGGGGTTGTATCTGTTATTAATGATAGGTATAGGCATATATTCTTATAGAAAATCAACAAGTAATTCAGAAGAATTCTTAATTGGCGGCCGAAAAATGGGAGCTGCTGTAACAGCATTGTCTGCAGGAGCAGCTGATATGAGCGGATGGCTTTTGATGGGCGTTCCGGGAGCAATGTATCTGTCCGGAATTTCAAGTTCCTGGATTGCGATAGGATTAACAATTGGTGCTTATCTCAATTATATTATTGTAGCACCAAGACTCAGAATTTATACAGAGGTGGCACAGAATGCTATTACACTGCCTGTATTTTTTGAAAACAGGTTTAAAAATAAAAATCAGCTTCTGAAGATCACGTCGTCTGTTTTCATTCTGGTATTTTTTACCCTGTATACTTCTGCAGGCATGGTATCCGGAGGAAAATTATTCGAATCTGCTTTCGGAATGGACTATACTGTAGGCCTTCTCCTGACGAGTCTGGTGGTAGTGCTGTATACATTTTTAGGTGGGTTTCTGGCAGTAAGTCTTACGGATTTTGTGCAGGGAACCATCATGGTACTGGCATTGGTGATTGTTCCGATTGTAGCGATTACCCAAATTGGAAATGTGGGAGAGACTTTTTCTCTGATTGAAGCAAAAAATCCAAAATATCTGGACCTGTTCAGAGGAACAACAACCGTAAGCATTGTTTCTTTATTGGCCTGGGGATTAGGGTATTGTGGTCAGCCCCATATTCTGGTACGTTTTATGGCAATTGATAAGCCAAAAGATCTGATCAAAGCTAGACGTATTGGGATTACATGGATGATATTTACTGTTGCCGGAGCACTGGCCATAGGATTGGTAGGAATTGCTTATCTGCAAAAATTCGATATGAATATGATGATGAAATTTGACGGATCAAAGACGGAAGCGGAAACTATTTTCATTTATTTCTCCCGTATATTATTCCATCCGTTTATTGCAGGATTTTTACTTACTGCAATTCTGGCAGCAGTAATGAGTACTATTTCTTCGCAATTATTGGTGACTTCAAGCTCATTAACAGAAGATATATACAAAGCTTTTCTCAATAAAAAAGCAACTTCCAGACAATTATTAATGGCAAGCAGGCTTTCTGTTTTACTCGTAGCTGTCATTGCGGTACTTTTATCCCTGGATCCCAAGGATAGTATTCTTAATCTTGTGGGAAATGCATGGGCTGGCTTTGGTTCTGCATTCGGACCACTGATCCTGCTGTCTCTTTTATGGAAAAAAGCGACATGGCAGGGAGGTTTTGCCGGGATGATGGTAGGAGGAATTACTGTATTAGCATGGGTCTATCTTCAGCATCCACTGAAAGACTGGTACGAAATCATTCCTGGATTTGTACTTTCTCTGGTAACCAATGTGATCGTTTCTTTATTAACTTACAAGCCTGATCCTTTGATTGAAAGTGAATTTAATGAAGTTAAAAAGATAATGCACGAATAGCATCCGGCACTAAAATATTACATTTATAAAGAATCTCCCCTTGTAGAAGCAAGGGGAGATTCTTTATTTTACATTTAAAAAACAGGATCGTAAATTTATTATTATTTAACAGTCTGTGTTAAAGGTATTTTGCGGTTTTTTGACTATTTTGTCACTGCAAATCAATAACTTATTTATTATGAAAAATCTAAAGAAAATTGCAAGGCAAAATTTAAAAACAATTACAGGAGGTCGTCCGCCTGCAGAGAGTGAGTGTATAGCATGTGGATGTCCAACTTCAGCATGTTATTACAAAAACGGTAATGGCGGCGGTGGCGGTTGTGCTGATATCAGATGTGCATAATCATTTTTATAAAGAAACCTTCCTTATTTCGGAAGGTTTTATTTTTTATATTAAAGCTTAGTTTCTGTATACTTCTTTTTGATAAACACCATCATAACAGCGAGAGCTAGTCCCGTAATGCTAGACCAAATAATGTGTTCTATACCATAATGGGCAATCCAGGCTCCTCCAAGCAGAGTTCCGGCTGTGACTGCAAAGTTTCCGCAGGAAGTAAAAATACTGTTGATGAATTCTGATGCATCTAAAGTAGAAGAGGTTACATTAATATTGCTGATCAGGAATCCTCCGGAATGAACCAATCCCCAGCAACCTACGGTCAGTACCATGGGTACAAAATGACTTCCATAATATCCAATAAGTAAATGGATTCCCGATAGTAAAATTAAAAATACAAAAGTTGTCTGAAACGGAAATTTACTCATATATTTCCCCGCAATTTTATTTCCTGCAATTCCTGCTGTTCCAAAGAGGAAGAGCATAATACTGATCTGTTCGCCGTCCATTCGGGTAACACTTCTTAAAAATTCGGCCATATAGCCATAAGTTGAATACATGGCTGTAATGATAAAAAATGCGAGGAAAAGCCCACTCCACAACTGTTTATTCCGAAATACTTTCATGGAGAATTTATTGGATGATATTCCCGTATTTTGAATTGATGGTAAATAGATCCATACACCTATCAGGGCGATCCCGTTAATGAAAGCTGTAAGCAAAAAAGAAGAGCGCCAGGAGAACAGATCACACATAAAAGTTGCTAATGGAACTCCTAAAACAGTTGCCAGGGTAAGCCCTGAAAAAATAATGCTTACAGCTTTTGACTTTTCTTGAGGATCTGAGTTTTGACCGGCAACAGATAAGGCGATGGACCAGTACACAGGATGGAAAAATGCCGGAAGCATTCTGACAATAAGCAACATATGGAAATTTGAAATATATGCCGACAGAATATTCGCAGCAACAAAAATAAGTAAGGAAACGATCAATAAATTTTTTCTTCTGAATGATGATAATAAGAAGAGCATAAAAGGGCCAAAAACAGCAACAATCATTGCAAATATACTGAGTAACCATCCTGCTTTTTCAATGGAGATACGGAATGTAGAAGCAATTTCCGGTAAGACGCCAATTACTCCGAATTCTGTGGTGGTAATTCCGAAAACCCCAAGTGCCAGTACATAAAGATTTTTATTCATTTTCATTATTTTTTTTGCAAATTTGCAGAATAAACTATCATAAAGCTATATACTTACCTTTTAGTTCTATACTTACCTTTTTGAAAGCGTTAATACAAAAAACAAAGCTATGCCTCAATTTTTCCATGATAAAAGATTGTACTATACTCCCATTGAATTCGCATTAAGTCATATTGGTGGGACCTGGAAAATGCCTATCCTGTGGAGATTACAGGAGAAGCCTCTCCGTTTTAGTGAGCTTAAAAAGGATATTCCGCACATCACTGACAAGATGCTGACGAGCCAGTTGCGCGAATTGGAAGCTAAAGAGATGATTCACAGAGAAGTTTTTCCTGTAGTTCCCCCGAAAGTAGAGTACAGCCTTACAGAGAAAGGAAAGAAATCTATTCCGGTGATAGAGACCATTATGACATTTGGCTACGACTTGATTAAGGATGAAGGAATTGTTTTTCCACCCAAAGAATAATAAGTTTACATTGCTCCATTACATCACCTTTTTTCATACCTTCACATAAAATTGATTCAACAGTATGAAGCTGAAATTAGGGATATTAGATCAGTCACCTACAGCAATGGGAGATCGTGCAGCATCTGCACTGAAAAATAGTCTGAATCTTGCTGTATTGGCTGAAGAAACAGGATTTCACAGTGTTATGTATTCGGAGCATCATGGAGTAGAAGCCTATGCCAGTTCCAGTCCCGAACTTTTAGCTGCAATTGTCCTCAGTAAAACAAACCGGATCAAAGTAGGAACAGCAGGAATCATGATGAGAAACTATTCTGCCTACAAAATCGCAGAGTGGACCAAAATGCTGTCTACCCTATATCCTGGGCGTTTTATGCTTGGACTGGGAAAAGCTCCCGGAGGATTAAAAGATGCTGTAATGGCACTGAACAATCATAAACCTGTAATTCTATCCAATATGGAAACAAAACTGGAGGAGATCATTCAATTCATAAAAGATGAAGAAGGGGTATATGACCGACTTATTGCGCAGCCAACTCATGTACAGTATTTTCCGGAAATTATGTGGTTGGGATCAGGAATGACTTCTGCCAGAGAAGCCGCCAAACACGGAGTCGGATATTCTTTTGCCGCTTTTATGAATCGTGAAAATGGGAACGAAAATACCGACACATATCTCAGAGAATTTGATAGCATGCAATATTTTCCTCAGCCTTCATTACAGATTACGGTAGCTGTATCAGTAGCAGATAAAATTGAAGATGCCACACGGAACGCCTACGGAATGGCCTATCAGTTTTTACAATCCAGGCAGTTAGTCAGTCCTGATGCTGTTCTTTCTCCGGAAGCAGTGGAACAGAAAGTTCTGGGAACAAAGGATGAAGAAGAATTCTTTACTACTTTGAACAGAATTATTATAGAAACGCCACAATCTGTTCATCAGAGATTGGAGGAGATTTCCCAAAAGTACCATACAGATGATCTTCTGATCTTGTGTAATATGCACCGGGAAGAGGATCGTATTAACACTTATAAAAGTATCATTAAAAATAACAGATAAACTCCACAGTATGAGATTTCTGTTGTGTGATGGAGCTTTATTTATACTATAATTCAAATTCATGAAGCAGAATATTTCAACATTCTATATCATTACCGGAGGTCCCGGAGCTGGAAAAACAACGTTGCTGAATGAATTAAACCGGCACAGATTGATAACCGTACCTGAAGAAGGAAGGAAAATCATTAAAGAACAGATAGATTCCGGTGGCGAAGGTCTTCCATGGCTTGATAAAGAACTTTTTGCAGAACTGATGTTTAAAGAATCTGTAAAAACTTACCTGAAAATAAGCCAGATGGTGAATACAGAACCTGTTTTCTTTGACCGAGGGATATTGGACACGTTGGGCTATATGAAACTTGAAAATATTTCAATTCCGACATCTATGGCATTAAAAGCAGGAGAAATGGCTTATCATAACAATATTTTTATGCTTCCGCCATGGAAAGAGATTTATGAAAACGATCCTGAAAGAAAACAGACCTTTGAAAAAGCGGTGGAAACTTTTGAGTGTATGAAAGAAATTTATCTTGAATATGATTATAATATCATAGAAATTCCAAAAATTTCAGTAGAAAACAGAGCCCGCTTTATCCTTGATACAATTAATTAAAACGTCCCATCATCCCTCAATTGTCAATCACCACCTATCATATGAACAATCTTACTTTTGAAAAAGAACTCATCGAACTGGCTGACAAAGACCTGGCCTTGCGGGAAAAACTGCTGCTGGCCGAAGAATTATCCGGAGGTTACCATCCTGAAATGGAAAATATTCATAAAACCAATGCAAAAAGGCTGAGGGAAATAATAGCAGAAATCGGTTATCCCACCATCTCAAAAGTAGGCGAAAAAGCAAATGATGCAGCCTGGCTAATTATCCAGCACGCTATTAGTGAACCTGAATTTATGAAAACATGTTATGATTTGATGGAGGAGCATTCTGATGATATTAATCCTTTACATAAAGCCTATTTATACGATCGGATTCAGGTTTTTCAGAGTAAGCCTCAAAAGTATGGGACACAATTGACCTCTGAAGGAACAATTTATCCGGTAGAAAGCAAAAGAAATCTAAATGCAGAGCGTGAAAAGGTAAATCTTCGGGCTCTGTCCGAATCAGATATCAACAGAATTCCGGAATCTGAAGATATTCCGGAAATTGACAGCAAAGACATTGAATATATGGACTGGAGAAAAAGGACAGGATGGATTTAATGCATGAAAAGATTTCATTTTAAACCGCAATAATTGCCATCTTCTATCTTACTGATCTGTTTTCATAACTTTACGAACCTCAATATTACCCCGATTTTAAAAATAGGATTTCCTTTCGCCATTTCAACGGCTTCATCAATTGATTCTGCCCGTACAATAATATATCCGCTGATGAATTCTTTGATCTCCGTATAAGGGCCATCCGTTACAAGATGATCGCTTTTTACGGTTTTGGCTGCTCCCGGAGCAGGTAATAAAGTATTTCCTGTATCCGCCAGTTTATTTTGGGCAGAGATACTTCCAAGCCACGCCATACGCTCCTGAATCTGTTCAGGAGAAGGCTTAAAATCAGAAATATCTTTCAGTCTGAAGATCAGTGCAAATTCTTTCATAACCATATTCTTTTTTTTATAACGATTAAGATAGATGAACAGGGACAGCGTTTTTAATGTAGGTACTTACATATTTTTTATACAAGTTTATTTAAAATAAAAGAGGGCTAAAATTGATTAGTCCTCTTATTTACTTATTAAAATTTTACTTTAGTATTTTATTTCTTCTAATTGTTCAGCAGCAAAATCTGCTTCTTTTAATTCTCCTTTAGTATCAAACCATGAGCATAGCCATGTCCCATTTACTGTAAAGAATTTTACTGTCATTTCAGGACCTCCTGATTTTAATTTTACAAGCAATCCTGCTTTAATTTCAATCATAATAGTGTTAATTTGTTTGATTAAAATTATGATTTTTTTATCATATTACAAAACTTTCATTATCTTTTATCTTATTTTTGTATGCAAAAATAAACTTATGGAAATTAAAGATTATATTGAAATCAGTTACTGGTTTATTAGTTTGGCTATCTTAGCTTTTACTGTTTATTGGATAGCGGTCTCCCCAATAAAAGCTGTTGAGACAGGACGTAAATTAGATAATGAACAAAATAAATATAAAGCAAAAAGTGACTTGTTTTTAATGCTATTTTCACTTCGGGGTAGTCCCACACATCATAGTTTTGTGAATGGCTTAAATCAAATTGACATCGTTTTTGAAGATTCTTCTGAAGTTTTAACTGCATGGGGCAAACTATATGATTCATTAAATAATCCATCCCAAAGCAATGCAGTTGAAACTTGGGCATTATTGAGAACAGAGCTTCTTTCTGAAATGGCTCAGCATTTAGGATATCAAAAATTAAAACAGACTGCGATTCAACGTCGATATAGCCCCCAAGCTCATGCGCATGCTGATGACGATTATTATAATTATCAGCAAGCTTCAAAGAGTTTTTTTGAGTCCGGTACAGCCTTAAACCAATATTTGCTTGCTCATTATCAAAATCTCCCTGATGTAAAAGAAAGTAATTCACAATAACATAATTTCATTTGATAAAAAAGACCAAACTATTTTTTAGCTGGTCTTTACTTTTTTCTACATTTGTTTAAAATTATATAAGTACCTTAATTTGTTTTAAATCTTTCTTTAAATCTACCTTAAACGAAATAAAATCACACCTTATTCTCTGGGATCAGATCATTTTTATTTATCCAGTAAAGGTCTTGGATCAAACAGAACTTTTAAGGTTTGAATTTTTCCATCCTGAATGTGATACCATCCTGAAGATTCTATAGTTTTTTCTCCCATGTTGATATTATACCAAAAGCACACATCCTCACCGGAAGTAAAGGCTCTCAGAATTTCATACTTAAATTTCATCTGCTTCATATCTTTCATATAAACAGAAGCTCCCTCTCTTTTGCCCAATACTCCTGTAAATGTAAAATCAGGATCGAGGCAGCTTTCTGCCTTCTCAAAATTTTCCTCATTTAAATATTGAATAAACTGTTCTGCTACGTTTTGATATGTATTGTCCATAAATGTTTTTTTATTGTTCAATACAAAATTAAGGTTCACTGAACATTCCATTTGTGACTATAATCACAAAGTGTTTTTATCTCTTTTTGAATTACTTTAAAACAGGAATTCTCTCTTTTACATAAGCAATCTGCTCTTTTTCCTTTTCCTGATCCGGGTTGTTTTTGAGGTACATCTGATAATATATTGCTGCATTTTTAGGCTGTTTCAGGTTGAGATCATAAAGAAGGCCTAAACGGTAATAAATAATATTGCTGGTCCCAAAAGTCAGTCCTCTTTTATAAGCTGTCACCGCATCGCTATATTGGTTTTTGGCTTCGTAAATACCTGCCAGCGCTGCATAGTAAAGGCTGGTATGGTCTGAAATAGCTTCATCAATAGTCTTTTGTGCATAGAGGGCAGCATTATTATAATCTTTCAGTTCACGGTAGCTCAGTGCCATAAAATATAAGGTACCCTCATTTTGTACCCCCATATCTTCCATCGTTTTGTAAAGCATTATACATTTCTGATAATCCTTTACATAAAAGTACGCCTGTCCCATATCGTTCATTACATTGACATCAGCATGATTTTTCAGTAGTTTTTCACCAATTTCAATCACTTCCGGGTATTTGGTCAGCTGGTTGGCAACGGGCAGCAGAGCTTGCTGTAAAGTAAAATTTTCAGGATCAGCAGCAATCGCTGTTTTCAATACGTCATAAGCAGGCTGATAGTGTTTGAGACCACTGTAGGTTGTGGAAAGATCATAAGCTACATCAGGGTCGGTAGCGTTCAGGATATTGGCTTTTTTAAGATAATTAAGTCTGGATTCAGGGGTTTCTGCATAAGCCGCAAGTTGTTTATAAGCACTGAAATTAAGACTGTCAAGTTGAATAATCTGTTGAAGGTAGTTCTTGGCATTGGAAGCATTTCCCCTTCTGGAGTTGATACTTGCTAAACTGAATAAAGTAGGCAGATTGTTGGGGAGAATTGTGTTGATTTTCAGATAGTTTTTCTCTGCATCCGGTAATTTTCCGGCCATCATATTACAATAAGCAATTTGTGAAAGGGCTTTTATATCCTGTGTATCTCCGGGGTATAGGCCCTGAAGATATTGGGCTGCATCAGCATAACGTTGTGTTTCATAATATTCAAGAAGCTTTTCAGGATCAATTTTTACGGATTGGGCAGTAAGATTTTTAAAGCTTAACAGAATAATACACAAGCAAATTCCTCTTTTCATCATGGTTATTTTTTAACTAAAATATTGGTTATTTATTAAGCTTCCAAATTTTAGCTTCACTTCTTGGGGATTTTTTCAACCTTATGAATGATTTATAATAAAACCCTGAATCCAATATCATTAGATTTCTTATATTCACTTTAAAGAAAAATAAAGCAAAAAATATGGAAATAAAAACTGTGGATTCATTTCTTGATTATTATGGGAAAATAAGAGAAAGGACCAACCGTATTATCGAAGTTATTCCTCCTGAACATCTTGATTTTTCCTATAAACCCGGGAAATTTACCATTGGTGATCAGATAAGGCATATTGCAGCTATTGAAAGGTATATGTATGGAGAAACTATTTCAGGAAGGAAAAGCGCTTATCCGGGATGTGGTAAAGATCTCGCTGACGGCTATGAAAATACAGTTCAGTTTTTCAAGGAAATGCATACACAGACCCTTGAAATTATCAAAGGACTGTCAGACGAAGATCTTATGAGGAAATGCCTTACTCCTGCTAATAGTGAAATTTCTTTATGGAAATGGCTTCGTGCCATGATAGAACATGAAATTCATCACAGGGCAGAATTATATATCTATCTGAATCTTCTGGATGTAAAAACACCCCAGATTTATGGACTTTCTGCAGAAGAAGTACAGGAAAAAAGTGTGAAATTGCAGGAGAAAAAATACTGAAGATCATAAGATGATTAAAAAATAAACCAGCTGCCAATGTACAGCTGGTTTTTCTTTGTTAACAGCTCTTATGTTTAATTTATTTCTATTAGAAGGGATAAATTTTTTGTTTTTATTTATTAAAAATTGTTAAATATTTATTTGATATAGAGGTATTTATTTCTTTTTTTTTACTCATTTATTTTGGAATTATTGATGAAAAGTCGTAGAACTACGACAAAATTTCAGATTAGCTGTTGAAAATTTTCTGAATAGCAATTACCGTTTTATCTTTGTAATACCACCAATCCGATTACAAAAAATTAATAATGATTAAAATCTGCATATTACAACAATAAAAACAAGAGATATCTTGAATTTCAACAGGGATATAAAGTAAACTTACTATTCTGCTTTTCCTTTTTTTGCCCTGTGCTGACCTTAATATCCGGAATCCTCTTTACTGATGGAGTGCGGGTAACGAAAATGTATCTGAACTTTATTGTCCGGATCAATTTCAGACTTAAAAAAATCTGACACCCAATCAATCAAAATATTACAATTATGTTTCAGGACGATCATTCACCCAAAATGCCTGTTTCCAAAGATAAAATCTCAGCTGTAAAGAATATTAAAGAAACTTTGACAGATCAGGCAGTTAGCAAAGCTGCGCAGGAGGTACAGGAAAAATCGGGCAAAACTGTTAAAAAAGCTACAGAAAAAATGGTTCAGGCTCAGGCATATACCGGAATGGTTCAAAACGGCTCCCAAATGTTTATGAACCAGATTAAACAACCGAACCCTCCCACGCTGGTAGAAGATAAAGTATGGGCTAAACAGCCTACTTCAGGAATTTATAATGCCAGTACGATACCGGGAAACCAGGTAGCAGGAATCAATCGTGTGGTAAAACTTGAAATCGTAATTGACGGAAAAGTAATTAAACATTTCAAGCATTTTCAGCTAAAACAAAGTGCAGTAAAACATCATGAATTCGACTTGATGCTTGCTCACGATACTTTAGGAAGTTCAGAAAACCATAACCTGGAAGAAGCTCAAAACTTTCTTGGAAAAAGAATTACTGTAATTTTCAGGTATAAAGATGTTGAAGACGGTCCGGAACGAAACTTTGTAGGAGTTATCACAGAGGTTGGTTTCAGCCAGGAAAAAGGAAGCCTGGGAAATATTGTTCTTACGGGATCAAGCCCGACAGTGCTTTTAGATGCAGCTCCCCATATTCAAAGTTTTGGCGGAACGCAGGAAATCAGTCTTAACAGTATTGCAGATCAGGTGATCAAAGAAGGTCTGGGACAGGGTACATTTGATTTTAGAGTAGATGCCGCCCATGGAAACGTTTCCTACAGCTCACAATATGAAGAGACCCATTATAACTATCTGGCCAGAATTGCAGAAGCCTATGGTGAACAGTTCTATTATGATGGTGAAGTACTGCATTTCGGGAAACTTCCTCCTCAGGAAAAGCCTGTAAAGCTCACCTATGGCAGCAGTGTGAGCGATGTTAAAATAAAAATGAAAGCCCAGCATGTGAATCCTTCATTTTATGGTTATAACAGCAGTAAAAATGAAAAACTGACAGCAGGGAATTCAAAAATTAATCATACCTCTGATATAGCCAAAAGAGCGTATGAAATTTCAGGAAAAACTTTTACAACTCCCTCGTTAAGGGTCGCTCCCATAAAAGCGGTGTCTTTTATGGATGTGGAAAATTCCCAGAAAGGAACAGCCGGAAGTAAGGCTGCTGAAGTATTTGTTATTTCAGGAATTACCACAGTGCCATTTCTTTATCCTGGCTGTATTGCAGATATTGAGATGAGAAAAGCTGAAAGCAGTGAAACGACCTATTTTACCAAACTGATGATTACAGATATGCATCATGAGGTAGATGCCAGAGGATATTACACCGGAACTTTTGAGGCTATAGCTTCTGATACTGGATTTATTCCACGCCCGGAGTTTCATACTCCAAAAGCAGATGCACAATTTGCCAAAGTAATTTCCAATGCAGATCCTTTAAATCAGGGACGGGTTAAAGTTCAGTTCGACTGGCAAAACGGTTCTACCACCACAGAATATATCAGGGTAATGACTCCGGATGGCGGCGGAAGCGAAAAAGTGAGTAAAAACCGTGGTTTCATGGCAATTCCGGAAGAAGGAGATCAGGTAGTAGTCAATTTTGCACACCAGCATCCTGACCGTCCGTTTGTAATGGGAGGAATGTTCCATGGCGGAGTTGGCGGTGGCGGCGGTGCCGGAAATAATATTAAAAGCTTAAGCAGTAAAAGCGGACATACAATGAGTCTGGACGATGCTGGTGGAATTACCGTGAAAGATAAAGATCAGAATTCTGTTTTTCTGGATGGAGCAGGAAATATAAGCATAGACAGCAAAATTTCCATTACGCTGAATTGCGGAAGCAGTTCAATCTATATGGATAAAGATGGGAATATCCAGATTAAAGGAAAAGAAATATTTGTACAGGGAGTCAATATTGGTGTTGGTGGAACAACGAGTATTGGTGTTGGAGTAGGACCTGAAGACGGTGAGCCTACTTCCGGTGTTGGAATCAAATCTGATACCCTGGATATCGGAACCAATACGCTTTCCATGAGAGGTGATACTGAAGCCAATCTTAGCAGTGGAGGCAAAATTAATGTCGGCGGGGGAAGCGAAACGAATATTGTAAGTGGAACTGTAAAACTGAATTAATGAATCCTGTAGATTTGGAGCTGGTTAAATTAAAAAGACAATGGCAGAAAGTTGTTTCGAAGAATGAAGAAAAACCCATGCTGATCTGTTGGGGAGAAAAACATGAAACCGATCTTTTTGATGGATTTATTAAATCGAAGCTTTCTGAAGATGAGGATGGAGATGATATTTTTTTACTGCACTATCAGGAATTTAAAGGAATGGCCTCTTTCGGACAAACCTTATTGGATGAATGGACTGAGTTCTACGAGATGCTGAAGAAAAGCGAAGAGAATATTCCGCAATGGGAGCTGAAAAACCCGGAAGAAAAATTTAAAACAGATGCTTACAAAGCCTTTTATCCTTTAATGGAATTAAAGAAAAACTTCCCGAATATTAAGGATGCTAAAATATACCTCTACATTGCTCCACTCAGAATTAGTGATACCGGAGAACTTGCTTTATGGATGAAAGAATGGTGTAGTATCTGTGAAAGAACGGGAAATAAAGATATTAAACTGGTCTGGGCTGAGCATCACACTTACAGAACTTTGCCCAAGATCTCTTCAGCACATAGCTTCAGAATAGAGGTAGACATTCATCAGTTAATGCAGAATACGGCTGCTCATACCAACCGAAAGAAGAATAGCCCGGATACGGACTTTCAACAGCAGATTCTTATAGCAAGTAATCATTTAAGCAAGGAAAGATTCAAAGAAGCAGAGCAAGCCTTGAAAACAGCAGTGAAGCTTGCCAAAGAACAAAAGAATAAACAGGGAGAAATCTCTGCCTATTTTATGCTTACACAGACTTATACGGCAGACAGGAAGAAAGATAAAGCGGAAGATACCTATCAGATGATATTAGAAGAAGTAGAGCCGCATACACCCTTGGAAGTTCAGATGTACATGAATTATGGCAGCTACTTGTTAGGGAACTCCAAAAAGTCCAAAGCAGAAAAAATATTTGAAAAAGCCGCAGAAACCGCTCAGAAAATAGGAGAAAATGCAATGGCGATTGAGTGTTACAGAATCATTGCTACATTGAATGATACGGTTCTGACAAAAGATAAAATGATACGGTATTTTGAAAAATGTCTGGACATAGCAAAATTGATGGAACCTTCGGCAAGAGAACAGAGCAGTCTGAGGTTTGTAGCTTCAATGCTTATTCTCAAATATGAAGGCGATACCAACAAAAAAACAATACTGGACAATGAAATGAAGACTTATTTTGGTGATGACTGGAAGGTGAGTGTAGAAAAACCAAAAGCAGGGTAATCTCAAATTAAAAGAATCATGGCAGATCTGAATAAAAAAACAGTAAAACCAATCAAGGTAACGAATCCGGACATGAACCCGGATCGCTCCTTGAAGGTAAACACAGACGTTACTTCAGTAAGTTGGGATAAAACTACACAGGGATGGAAGAACGGAATGAAAAATAATTTTGATTCCCTGAATCCTGTTTCCATGGTTAAATCCGTAGCAGGAGGAGATGCTGATCAGCCAGCTAAAAGTAGTGGAGGCGGAGGTGGAGACAGTGCTGTGACTGCAGAAATAGCGGCTCCGGAAAGCAAAGTGAAACTGATTAAAGTCAATAATCCTGCAATGCCTTCTACCGCTATTCAGCATACGAGTAAGCATTTTGATATTGTACTGGCCATTGATATCCACTGGACTCTCATTCCGCCGCCACCTTCATTCATGCTTATTCCGTTGCCACTGCCACATCCTTTTATCGGAATTGTTTTTGATATTATGGATTATATTACGATCAAAATTCCAGTTCCGCAATTTGCAAGAAATCTTATGCCCTCTCTTCCGGAAAGTATTCCGATGGGAGGTTCAATATATGTTCATGGAAGACATAAAGCTACTACCACAACCAGTGTAATGGGAGTTGTTATTCCATTCAGACACGTTACATCACTTATTCCTGTGTATATCATTCCTTTTCCTCAGGAAGCTCCACACGAAGGAGAGGTTTATTATGGCTCACAGACTGTTTTAGCACAGGGAAGTAAAATGAGTGGAAACCAGCCCCAGCAGGTATTAACCTGTATGGGATTCCCTTTCGGAATGACCATGCTGCCTGCAATGCCCAATAAACCAAAGAAAAATCCATTGGCCTATTTTGCTTTCTATAATAACTTTTCGAGTATGTATATCCAGATCAATACGGGAGGACCTGTATTGGTGGGAGGAGCTTTTGTGCCGCATACTTATACCCCTGGAGAAATGCTGATGCGTCTTGCAGGGATGTTTTTAATGAGAAGTTTAACGAAGAAAATTGGAAAACTGGGAGCTAACGGTTTAAAAAAACTCAATAACAGTGTCCTTAAAAAAGCTCCGTTCAATAAATTCAAATTTGCAAACGCGTTATCCAAAAAATTATGTCATTTCGGACTTGAACCTGTGAATTTTGCAACTGGCGCCATGGTTTTCGAATGGGATGATTTTATTATTCAGGGCAGTACACCCTTAAGTTGGAAAAATATCTGGCACAGCGACCGGCCTTATGATTTCGGACCTCTTGGAAATGGCGTTTTCAATAATCATGATCTGTTTATTCTGCCTGAAGAAGATAATAAGCTGGCTGGCTGGATGCATCCTGATGAAAATATAGCCATGCTGATTCCTGCACCTGAGATTGGAGAAGAAATGACTTATTTCAGAGATCAGAAAATATGGCAGTACAGACCAAACAGCAGTATCTGGGTGATACGCAAAGGGATTGATGTCTATACTTATAGACGTTTTCATCATATTTCGGAAGGAACCATATATAAAGTAACTCGTATAGAATTTGGTGACGGAACAATTCGGGAATATGATTATGAAGATCGCAATATTGTCCTGAAAACTATCAAAGACGTTAATAGCGGATTCAGTATAGAAACTATAATCCATCCTGAATATAAAAAAATAACGGAAGTTTATTATTGTTATAAAAAGCAGAAAGATCTGCAGGTTCGTTATGATTATGATGAGCATGGAAATCTTACTCATGTCTGGGATATTCACAAAAAAGCAATTGCTTTTGAATATAATGGAAAAAACGAAGTAGTGAGAAGAACCAACCGAAACGGGATGAGCTATCAGTGGGAATATGACAAAAAGGGAAGAGTAGTGCATACCAAAGGTTTGGATGGATATATGGAAGGAAAAATTCATTACCATGATGACGAGGGATTCACAGAAGTTATATATCCAAAGCAAAATAATAAAACAGAAGAATATCATTATGATGAAAGCTTTTTGGTTTACAAAAAGGTAGATGGAGAAGGAGGCGAAACCTGGTATGATTACACAGCCCACAACGAATTGAAGATGATGGGAACCCCGGAAGGACGCGTTCACGGATATACTTATGATGAGATGGGAAATATCAAAATTTACCATACTCCAGATGGAGAAGAATATCATTACCATTACAATGAGTACGGACAGGTTACGGCTCGTTTTTCCCCTTCAGGAGCTTCAGAAATATGGCATTATGATCAGGATGGAAAGTTGTTAAGTTACACCGATCCTACAGAAGAAACTATCAGCTATGAATATCCTGACGGAGGGAAAGTGCCTGAAAGAAGTTTTAAAAGAGATATAATTACCCACTATGGATATAATGACCGAGGCCAGCTTATCCAGCTGACGAATAATGTCGGCGCAGAGCAGTACTGGAAGTATGATGCTTATGGCAGACTTCTGATTTATAGTCCAAAACCTTTGAACAAAACTCTTTGGAACAGAGATAAAATAGGAAGGGTTATAGAAATGAATGAACAGGGACAATTGCCGTTAAAAGTCAGTTATGATGCTTACGACCTTCCTGTATATGCTACAGACGGGCATGCAGAATGGCTGATGAGTTATACGCCGATGGGAAGCCTGAAACGTCAGGTGCGACGCAATGCACAGACCCATAAAAAAGAAGAAACTTTAGTCTTCGGATATGATGCGTATGAAAATTTAATGAGCATTACCAATGAAAAAGGAGAAAGCTATTCTTTTGAAAGAAATAATAACAATGACATCATTGGCGAAACAGGCTTTGACGGTCAGAAGAAATTCTTTATAAGGGATAAAGACGGCCTGGTGAGCCAAAGCCGGACGCCTCTTGGAAAAAATGTGTTTTATGAATATGATCTGGCTGGCCGATTGACCCAGGCACATTATGCGGATGGAACCTGGGAAGCTTATCAGTATGATACTTCAGGATTATTGATAAGGGCAGATAATGAAAGCAGCAGCGTTCTCTTCCGGAGAAATAAACTGGGATTGGTTACCAGTGAGCAGCAAGGTGAGCATTCCATTCAGTATGAATACGACAATCATGGTAATCTGATCAGCTTACAAAGCAGTTTGGGTGCAGAAATCGATTATTCTTATAATGATTTTGATCAGCTAATAACAGTAGCAGCGTCCAGTCAAAATTCGGATCTACCCTGGAATATGAATCTTGAAATTAGCCGTAACGGACAGATGTATTCCCGCGAAATGACTGGTGGGGTAGAAAGTACCTTTGAATTTGATCACATCGGAATGCCTGTAAGTCAAAAAGTAGTGGTGAATAAAACCAATACCAAGGTCCATAAAGATTATGACTGGAGTGCCGGAAGCCGTCTGCTACATGTATTGGACAGAGTTACGGGAGGAAGAACAAGATTTGACTATGATGCTTTCGGAAGCCTGGTGGCAGCAGAATATTCCAACGGCGAAGTACAGTATAAAAACCCTGATGAAACCGGTTGTCTGTATGAAAGTGCCAAAAGAAATGACCGTATTTACGACAAAGGTGGAAAGCTTATGCGAGATAAAAACTGGTTTTATCATTATGATGAAGAGGGAAATTTACTCTTAAAAAGTAAGCGGCCTATCAATAATATTAAACCTGAACCTACCGAAAAACAGGAAAATATTCATCCTTATTACAAACCCATAGCTTCAGATTGGTTTAGTAATCAAAAAATACTGAAAGAAACCGATTTGCCTGATGTGCATACTGGCCTTTCAGAAGAAATCCAGAATCCTGAATGGGAATCCGGAGATTGGGCGTATTCGTGGAATGCCAACGGAATGCTGGCAAAAGTAAAACGTCCCAATGGTAAAGAAGTACGTTTTGAATATGATGCACTTGGACGGAGAATTTCAAAAATCACAGAAAATAAAGTAACCCGATTTGTATGGGATGCTAATGTCCTTTTACATGAATGGAGTTATGATATAGAAGAAATTCCTAAAACCCACATCACTGATGCAGGTGAATGGGAAAAAGAAGATGAAGTAACAGAAAATATCGTAACGTGGGTATACGAAAGAGGCGCATTTTGTCCTTGTGCAAAAATTATAAATGGAGAGCGCTTCAGTATCGTTTCAGATTATATTGGAAGACCCATACAGTCCTATAATGAAAAAGGAGAGCTGATCTGGAAGGCTGAGTTTGATATCTATGGAAACCTCAGAGATTGTACAGGAGACCTGTATTTTATTCCATTCCGTCAACTTGGCCAGTATGCAGATCAGGAAGTGGAAGGGATTTATTATAACAGATGGAGATATTATGATTCTTCTTCCGGAACGTATATATCAAAAGATCCTATTGGATTACTGGGTAATAACGATACCATGTATGCTTTTGTAAGTGACAGCAATACCTGGGTAGATGTTTTTGGTCTGCATAATGATCCTGTTAACTTTTTACAGGAGTTAGTTAAGGATGCCCACAGTACTCTTGGTGATGCCAAAGGATTCAGTGTCACGGCTGTAGGAACGGATGGTAATGGTAATTACTATGTTTCTTCAAGTAAGAAATATGTACCAAGACAGATAAAAGAATGGGCAAAAGAAATGGGAGTTACTGTGATACAAAGTAAAGCAGACAATGTTCACGCTGAGGAAGCTTTAATTAATGCTAAAAAAGGAATTAAGGAAATTGAACCTAGCACGAAAATTTGTATTGATTGTGAGCATCACATGAACAATAATAATGTTAAATTTGAAGAAGGTACAACAGGTAAGTTTAGTAAAAATAGACAGGAAGGAGGGAAGTACCACATTCCTGAAGGAAAATATCAACCAAAATATAAATAAACAGACATGAGCGAAAATTCAGTTAAAGAAAAATCATTAAACCTTAGTAAAGAAAATAAAATCAAATTTAATCTGTCATCACTTATAAGAATTAAAGACCTGTATCAACTTTTTGAAGAGGAAATTAAAGATGATGATTATGATTATGCTCAGCGTTTTAAGAATGGGAGTACGCTGCTTACTGAGTTTTCAGACTATGTTTTCAGTCATGTTTTTATGGGTAATGAGCTAAATTATTCAGATATTGAGAGGTTTAATAATCTGGACCAGTTAGCTCCTGAAGACGATGAATACAGTAGTTATCAGGCTGCAATTGCGGTGAATATTGTCATGATTGCAACCAATATCATAAAGATTGTAAAAGGAGAGGAGTCGAAGATAAAATCAACAATAGATTATACTTTAGATGCAATCAATAACCTGAAATCTGAAGAGTTTTTTACGGATAATCCCGATGGAGATGATGAAGAAAGTGAAGAATATCTTGAACAATTTTATGATAATGAAATAGCTGCAGAAGATAGACTGATAGATAGTATTGACAACATTTCGCAAAATGATTTTACAGCATTCAATGAGGAAAATATGATCAGCTAATACCGAACCTCCTATTTTAATGATATGACGGATCCGCCTGTCATATTTAAAAGGTAGACGAAATTTAATCCAAATCCAATCCATATATGAAGAAAATATTCTCAGAACTTAAAGGTTTCGTGGTGTTTAGTCCACAGCTGTTAGCAAAATATCTGGAAGAAAATCATCTTTCAGGTAATAATATTTTAAAGTATTTTGTAGAAAACGAACACGGGGATGAAATAACAAAATCAGGAATTGCTATTCCAATCATAGGAGTAGAGGAAGACTATTATGCATTCAGGGTTTCTGTGAATGAGGAAAAAATCCTGAATGATGATGAAGTGGAAGTAGAATCAAGAGGCTGGGTATTCCAGACGGCTAATAATGAAGTGAAAATTGTAGGAATCGGCTATTTAAAAGATATTACTACAATTAATGAGGAAAATAGTATTACGCTATCATTGGAAAACGGATGGCATTCTTTAAAAATACGGGGAGGAAGTAAAAACGGCGAAAGATTATTTGAGTTACATATGGAGAAACAGGAGATGTACCCAACTTTTAGCGGAGACGTGACTACCGAGTATTACTATGGTTAAAAAATTAGTGAAAAAATATTGAACCGTAAATATTTCATCCCTGAGTTTAAATATCTGATGTTGAGATCTTAATATTCAAATTTTATTTGGTTAAGGGCATTGCTGTCTCTTTAAAACACCAGAAATACGAATTTTATTGAAAAAATATTTTGTCAGTAATAAAAAACTTTCTATATTTGCACCACTGAAAACAACGGTACTACCGGAGTTGAAGGAGAGTTGGCAGAGTGGTCGATTGCGGCAGTCTTGAAAACTGTTGACTGTAACAGGTCCGGGGGTTCGAATCCCTCACTCTCCGCAAGTATCAACAAAACCTACTGATTTTATCAGTAGGTTTTTTGTTTTTCCTTCTTACTGTTTGCACTTCTAAATATTCAAAATAATTATTAGAAGTGCTTACTTAAATAAGAATTTATATTCTGAATACAACCAAATTCTTATCCCTGTTATCATCTCGAAAGCTTTAATAAGTTGTTATTATTTTCTATTTTGAATCTCTTTTGATCATACCTTAAAAATAACATCCTATTTTTCTTTAGAAATAGGAATTTATCATGAAAGGAGTTCTTACTATTACGGATTAAATAGTTTATTTTTAATAAGAACAGTTTGTACATAACCATTCACAATAGTTTAAAATTTAAATCAAAAAACAGATCAGTTAGTTGATGAAATAGCAGTCGCATTGTTTTTTTATAAAATCTAAACTATTGTGAATGGTTATGTTAATATATTATATAATTTGGAAAAACTATAATTTTTAAAAAGATCTAATAAAATTTGATTTTGTCTCAAGGAATCTGTTTGTTTGTTGTGTGATTCATTGGTTGATTGTTGTATCGGTGATGAATCTTATAAAAAATATAAACAAATTAAAAATTATTTGATGAAAACAAAATTATTACAAAAACTGGAAAATTTTCAGCTTCAAAATGAGATGCTAAGCAAAATTTTAGGGGGAGAGGGGAAACCTGTAAAATCATTTTTATCTATAGAGCCAAGTGTTACGGGTGGCGGGGAAGTTGAATTGCCTTCTGGTCCTGGAGGTGCGTGCGTATGTACAGGGTACACAAGTGATTTGGATTTCCATAATGGAGGAATGGGATACAATGGAACCTATCCAATTGATAAGTCTTGTAATCCCTAGAACTAAAAATAAATGGGAAGTAAAATTGCTTCTCATTTATTATAAATGAACATCAATGAAAAATATATTAGTTTTTTTGTTTATTATAATCAATTTTTTAGCTCACGCTCAAGATTATGAATTAATAAATCAGGATCTTATTAAGTATTATGAGTTAACAAATGGGGCTGAGAATAAAATTATTACCAATGATTTGAGCGCTGCAAACAAACTATATAAAGAAGCTTTTCAAAAGTTGAAGTATCCTCATGCAAAAGACTTACAAAACAGCATGAATATAGCTATAAAAATTGGAGATTTTCAAACTGCCTATCACTACTATCAATCTTTGAAGTGTTTAGGAAAGGAATTTGAAAATGATTTTGCGGCTGACAATTTTAAAAATTTAGATTTATATAAGGTAAAACCTTGTGAGAATAAGATTGATTTACAATATAAAAAAAGCCTGGATTCATTATATGAGATTGACCAATACTACAGAAAATTATCGGGAGGAAATTATGGTGCTTATAAAAAGGAACTTACTAAAAGTGACAGTACTGCATCTGTACAATTACTCAAATTGATTCAAAAAAAAGGATTTCCTAATGAATATAATATAGGTTTGAATTCTGCAAATAAGATGTTTTATCAAAAATTTTATTACATTATTTGGCATCAATTAGCAACTAATCTTTATAGCAGCCAGAAAGTTAATTTTTCCAATGAAATAGTAAAGGCTTTAAATAATGGAAAGGTTACTCCGGATGTAGCAGGGCAACTGTTTGATTTAAATAATGGAACAAAGAATTACTCATTTTTTAAAATTTATCAATTTGTTAAGGGTGAGAAAACAGACTGTTGCTATATATCTGAAGCAATCTTACCAGAAAAGAGAGCTGCAGAAGTAAATACTAAAATAAAAGAGATTAATAGAAAAAGAAAATTAATAGGTTTGACATCCACTGAAGAAGAAATCCAAAAAAGTATATTCTTTTTAAATAATAAAGATTATGTTTTTACAAGCATTACTATAGAAGGTTTTCAGTTTAAGAATAATAATGATGCTGAGTCATTTAAGAAGTATTTGCTAAAGTTAGATCATATTAATCATTAGTGTTGACAATGACACCATTACCGATGAAATTTGTACTTGGTTGTCTTATCAAAATAAACAATTTGTTCGCTTAAGTGAGAGCCAACATATCAACAAGGTCTGTTTTGATTTTAAAAATAATATTTTCAAAATTTCTATTGGAGCCATTGAGTACGAATTAGGAGACTTCACTTCGGTATTTTATAGAAATGGAGGAATTTATTATGAAACAATACCTGGGGATATTGATAGTATTTTAGTTGATTTTTATAATTCAGAACTTAAATCCATATCGGAGTTTATCTATTATTATTTCAGGGTAAATGGGGTTCGTATCTTTGGAAACCTTTTGACAAAAGAAGTTAATAAATTAGAAGTTTTATTTCTAGCAAAATCTTTAGGCCTAAAAATTCCCGATACTTACATTTTATCAGAGATGAATGACTTGAAACAGATCGATATGTCTCAGGCCTATATTACCAAAGCAATCTCCGAAATGAAGCCTATTATTGTTGAATATGGCTTGTACTTGAACTACACACATGAACTAGATGTAAATAATATACATAATAAAAAAGAAAATATTATACCTTCATTAATCCAGAGAAAAATTCATTGTCTTTATGAAATAAGGGTGTTTTTTTTTGAGAAGCAGGTTTGGGCAATAGCTACATTTGATTTTTCAGGCAGTGTTGATATTAGGAACATAAAGGAGAAAGACAAAAGGTATCTCCCTCTTATACTACCACCAGAGCTAAAAAAGAAAATTTTAATCTTAGCAAAGAAACTAGCCTTAAAGTGTGGAACGGTTGATTTATTAAAATCTGATGAAGAGTACTATTTTTTAGAAGTGAATCCATTAGGACAGTTTCATCAAGTGAGCTATTATGGAAATTATCAAATAGAAAAACATATTGCAGATTTACTATGAAAGAAAAAAAAGAGCTATACTTAAAAGGAATTGAACATTCTCTACAAGAATGGAAGAAAAGTAACAGTGTGTCTCTGGTTAAATATTCCGAAAATAAAGATAAGCAAAGTAGAAAGACAAAGATTTTTCGTTCACAAAAACATTATTCCCTTTTGTATTAAACATGTTTTTAAAGCTATTTGACTCAGTTAAAATTACTAGAGGTGCAAAAAATTGTATTATTTTAGATGCTAGCAGTGGATTTTTACAATTCATTCCGATTGCTTTTTTTGATTTATTATCAAATGAACATCAAAACTATGCTGTGTTAAAAAAACAATTAGATAGTGTGAGATTGCAAACATTAGAAGAGTATCTTCATTTTATCTTAGATAATAAACTAGGTATTATTGTAAATTCTCTGAAAGAATTGTTGACTTTTCAGGGTACCTCAGAATTTAGAGAAACTCCATCATATGTTGACTATTTGATTTTGGATGTGAACAATTCTGGTGTTTTAAATGATGTACTGATACAACAGATTTATGATTTGAAAATTAAATATTTACAGATCAGATTTTCAGAACTGGAATTAAATGATGTAATAAAAGTAATAGGTAAATTAAATTTGTTGAATGATTCCAGTATTAATGAAGTGTCCGTTGTTGTAAGTTATGACTTACAATTAGTTACATTTATCAAAGAGAATCATTACAAAATTTCAAATAAATTTATTGATTTTATATTGCATTCCTATGATGAACAGTTTTTTCAAACTTTAGACCATGTTCATCTAAGTGTGATTAAAAATAAAATTAGTATCCCATTAAGTTGTGGGCTGATTGATTTAAAAAATATCAATCTTAATCGTAACTTTTATCTAGAAGCAGAACAGCATAATTCCTGTCTTCATAAAAAAATAGCAATAGATATAGAAGGCAACATTAAAAACTGTCCCTCCATGTCTCAAAGTTTTGGGAACATACACGAAACAACATTAGAAACTGCTCTCAATCATCCTGAATTTAAAAAATACTGGAACTTAACTAAAGATAGTATTGAAGTCTGTAAAGATTGCGAATTCCGTTATATCTGTACCGATTGTAGAGCCTATACTGAACAAACAAGCATAAAGAATGAAGGGCTGGATGTATCTAAACCTTTGAAATGTGGTTATAATCCCTATACTGGTGAATGGGAAGAATGGAGTATAAACCCTCTGAAACAAAAAGCAATTGAGCATTACAAAATGCAAGATTTTCTCAAGAAATAAAATTACCATTCTGGAAAAGAAGGTTTAGAATCTTTTCCATTTGAATTATTTATTTAAAAACATAAAAAGCCCTGCAATTTTGTGAATTGCAGGGTTTATTTTGAGCATAAAGTCTTTTTAACTTAAAATCTCACATGGTGCTATACAGATTACCCACGGGCATCTTTTAATTCCCGGAGGTGGACAGCATGCTTCAGAGCAGCTTACCGCTCCGCCATTAATGCTCTTCAATTGGTCTCTTGAAATTTTTTTAGAATTTTTCATAGTCAAGTAATTGCGTTAAACTTAAGATTAAGGCTGGTTTCCACCACCACATCCGTCGTAAGGCATACATTGCCACTTACCACCGATTAAACATAGCTGACCACCTCTGCAGTCAATACCCCCTTTAATTGTTTTCAATTCCTGTCTTTCGATTTTCTTTAAATTTTTCATAATAATTTTTACGTTTAGTTCAATTCGAAATTAATAAAATTTTATCAGCTATTGTAGAATTATTGTAAAAATATTTATTTTTTAATTATTTACTTGTAGGATGTTTTGTAATTATTTCATGGAATTAAGTAAAATTGTTTTACAGAAAAAGCCTTGAAATCTGTACTTAAAGAGTTGATTTCATTTTAATAAAATCTTGCCCTGTGACAAGTCCGTTTTCAGATTGACTTGGTAATTTTGATTAAAAGTTTAATTCACCAAACCTGATAATATTATGAAAAGTTTATTCAAATTCTCTGCATTATTGGTCTTAGCTGTTTTTCTTACAGCATCGAAGGCATATGGACAAAAAATAAAACCTTCTGAAAGTGGTTATGCCCCCGTAAATGGGATCAAAGTTTACTACGAAGTCTATGGTAAAGGAAAACCTATTGTACTGTTACATGGTGCCTTCATGACGATTGATATGAATTGGGGTGAGTTGATCCCGGAATTATCCAAAAACAGGAAAGTAATAGCACTTGAACTACAGGGGCATGGCCATACTCCGTTTTCGGAAAGAAAATTATCACACGCTACTTTGGCCAGTGATGTTACAAAGGTAATGGACTATCTGAAAATTGATAAAGCAGATGTTGCAGGCTACAGTTTTGGAGGAGAAGTGGCTTATCAGCTGGCTATACAAAGTCCGGAAAGAGTGAACAGGCTGGTTATTATTTCTTCAACTTATAAGAGCAAAGGCTGGCTGCCTGAAGTCAATAAAGCCATTGAAGGAATGAAACCCGAATTCTTTACAAACAGCCCTATGCATACTGCCTACGACGCCGTTGCACCGGACAAAACAAAATGGACACCATTTCTGGAACACATGATGGCTTCTGCCCGAAAGCCTTTTGACCTTGGTGAAGACAATATCTCTAAAATTCCGGTACCTGTCTTAATTATTGCCGGAGATAATGACGGATTGGATAAAACAGAGCTTTCAAAAACCTATAAATTATTGGGAGGTGACGTTTTTGCCGATATGGGCGAATTACCAAAATCCCAGCTGGCTATTGCTCCTGGGCAAACCCATGTAAGTCTGATGATGCAGACGGCAATGATTCTGAACTATCTGAATAACTTTTTAAAATAGCTTGATGATGAATACAAAATTTGAAGCAGGAATAAATATTGCCATAAAAATTCCAAAAAGTACATACGAAAAAACCGTTTCTTTTTATAGGGATATTTTAAAATTGGAAGTTGAGGAAAAACCAATTGATAACCCTACGGTTTCAAGAACTCACGAGGTAAAGTTCGGAAATAATATTATTTGGCTGGACTGTGTCGACAACTATACTCATTCCGAAACCTGGTTACAGCTTACTGTCCCCGATGTAGAAATTGCTACCCAATATTTGCAGTCAAACGGTGTGGAAACCTGTGATGAGATTGAAGAGCTACCTGAAAATATGCACTGGATTACTGATCCTGCCGGTACAGTGTTCAATTTGCAGCAAAAGAAGTAAAAGTAAGATGTGGTGAGTAGGCTCTTTATGAAATTATAGTAAGCGAATTGTATAATTTAAATACCTTAGCTATTAAATCATTAAAATTTTAAATTATTCCATGAAGACGAAAACATTCAATTTTATTGCAGCCCTCTTTTTTCTTGTATTAAATGTGACGGCTTTTTCACAAAAAACAGCCGCTTTAAATTCTTTACTAGACAAAAACTCAGAATTTGTATTCCCACAAACCCCTGATAAAATATCAAAAGCACTGAATGTAAAGACCGTTTTTTATGAAGATGCCAATGGAGAAAAATATGCAAAATGGCCAATGAAAACAGGACTGGAACTTTATTGCGGTCTTGAAAAAGATAATACTGTTAATGAAATTTTTTTCGCAACTGCAGATAATAAATCTTTAGTGGTGGAAGGGCTTCCTTTCGGCCTTGTTCTGAATAAAAGTACATTACAGGATAGCAAAAATAAGTTCAGTAAATACCATGCTAAAACACAAAAGTTAGGAGCTGACAGTGAATTTCCAGGTGGGTCAAAACTGGTTTTTAAAAAAGGAAAACATTATGCAACACTGTTTTTCGACAGCAAAAACCTTTTAAAGTCATTAGGTTTAACAACGGCACTTATTGATTCGGCCGCCAATTAATTGATAAAAATTACCGTCATATCACATCCGTCATTTCTTGATGGATGTTTTTATTTACCGGATAAAGTAAGAAAAGAAACCTGGTAAAGAATGCTCAATGGCAAAAATCCTTCATTGATGTCTTTATTTCCTTAATTCATTGTTTTCTGATTGAATAGCAGATGGGGTTATCATAGCTTTGACCTGTCAAAACAATTAACTCAATAATATTATGAACAGGGAACTCATTTTTTTAAGAACATTTGCCTTTACAGCAGTTATTGGAATTATATTTTTAACAGCTTCAGCCTTTAAAACAACCGGAAATCAGAGATTTACAGAAATAGATGTGGAAAGAATTAATATCGTTGAAAAAGACGGGACTGTTAAAATGATCATTACCAATGTCGGGAAATTTCCTACGGGAGAAGAAAAAGTAAACGGTAGCCCCACCAATAAAACGAGAAAGAAACGTTCCGGTATGCTTTTTTTCAATGAAGAAGGAATAGAATGCGGAGGTTTTATTTATGACGGACAGAAAAATCAAAACGGTCATAGCTCAGGCTTATCTCTGACGTATGATCAGTATGACGGAGATCAGGTGATGCAGCTTTTAACGCAGGATTATAAGAAAGGAGATAAAAGAGTAGTGTCCAGCGGGCTTTATTTTAATGACCGTCCTTCCAAAGAATCGCAAATCAAAACAGGAGAAATCTTTGCGGAACTGAATCAGATAAAAGATCCTGTAGCGGCACAGAAAAAATATAAAGAATATGAACAGCAGGGCCTCATTGGAGGAGCACCAAGAATGATGCTTGGAAAAACCAAAGATGAATATAACGGACTGTTTTTATTTGACAGTAAAGGAAAGCCAAGAGCCAGATTCTGTGTAGATAAAAATAATGATGCAAAACTGGACTTTTTAGATGATAACGGAACTGTTACCGCATCATTTCCTGATAATAAAAAATAATACTGCAAAAAACAGCCCTGTAAAAATATAGGGCTATTTTTGTAAAAAACTGATCCTTCATAAAAGCTGATGAATAACATTTTAAAACAGATTAATCAAAACAGATATTTTCTGCTGTTTATCCTCTTGTTTGCCTATGTACAGTCTATTCATACGCGAATAGGTATCAGAAGAACGCTGGATTGGTATATTTTTACACCTGAAGCAGCGGTTGTTACCCTCATCAGTGCGTGCATCCTGTTTTTTGTTATCGATTTTTTTATTAAAAACTGGCAGAGATCATCAACGTTCAGCGTATCAGAAGTTCTAAAAATATTCAGTGTTTCATTGCTGACCTACCTTTTGGTAATGAAAATAATAGGTTTTGTAATTGCTTTTATTTTTGGAAAAGTTGAGAAAAATTTTAATCAGGAAGTTGTTATTCTTTCTACTTTTTCAGATTTGATAGGAGGTTTTATTTATGGAAGTTTTTTTCTGGCCTACCGTTATTACAAAAGAAATACAGAATATCAGAAGCAATTGGCTCTGTATGATCATGCGTTGTCTGAAAGTAAAATTAATCAGTTGAAAACACAGCTTAATCCTCATTTTTTATTCAATAATCTCAATGTCCTTGATCAGTTGATAGAAGAAGACAAACATAAGGCTTCAGATTTCCTGAATGAATTTGCCGAAATATACCGTTATGTTTTGGATGTTTCTGATAAAAAATTAGTGTCTGTGGAAGAAGAACTGGCCTTTGCAGAGAAATATTTTAAGCTGATACAATACAAATACTGAAATGCTTATTCATTAAAAATAAATCCTGTCAAATCATCCGGTCGTATCATTCCTCTTTCATTACAGCTGATGCTTGAAAATGCAGTTCAGCATAACCTCGGTATTATTGATAAACCTGTCCTGATCACAATAAAAATAGATAAGGCAATAACCGTTTCGAATAATGTAATCCCTAAACGAAACCGAAAAAAAACTTCAGGAAGGGCGCTGAACAACCTTAAAGAGCAATATAACCTGTTAACGGATCAGCAGGTAGAAATTATAAAAACAGAAACTGAGTTTTCAGTTATTATTCCCGTAATTCCCACATAAAATATGATAAAAGTTGTCATCATCGAAGACGAAATTCCTGCAAGAAGCAAATTAAAGCGTTTCATCAGTGAACTGGAAAGTCCTGTTGAAATTGTTGCGGAAACAGGCACTGTAGAAGAAGCCATTACTTTTTTAAAAAGCTCAACAGTTGATCTGATCTTTTCCGATATTGAATTACTGGATGGAAATGCCTTTGAAATCTATGATCAGGTGAATATTTCATGTCCGGTTATTTTTACCACAGCATATGATCAATTCTGGATGAATGCTTTTGAAAGCAATGGAATTGAATATCTTTTAAAACCATTTTCACAGAGTCGTTTCCAAAAAGCATGGGACAAATTTCTTTTATTGAGAAAAGCACCTTCAGAATCTCAGCAGGTTTTGGAAAAACTTCAACAAATGATCAATAACGGACTTGCAGAGAAAAATTATAAGAAAAGATTCACCGTCGGCTCACATCAGGGGCTCTATTTTATCAATACGGAAGAGATCTCTTTCTTTGGGGCAGAAGAAGGAGTTGTCTTTGCTTTTGATACAGCAGGAAAAAAACACCTGTTAAATGAATCTACTTTAAAAGAAATTGAAACCCAACTCAATTCTTCAGATTTTTTCAGGATCAACCGGAGTGAGCTTGTTCAGAAAAATCATATTGAAAGGATAGAACGTTACAATAAAAATACACTTTCCGTTCAGATAAAAGGGCAGAAAGATCATCTTGTCACAAGCCAGAGCAATACAGCTGCTTTCAGAAAATGGATTGAAGAATAAACAGGTTCTCCGGTTTTATTCCTTTAAATGGTAAGCCCATGGTTATTTTTTACCTCAGCCATCACAAAAGTACTGTGGGTACTCCCTATAGAATCCACAGATCCCAGCTTATTGAATACAAAATCCTGGTAATGTTTCATATCCCGTACCTGAACTTTCAAGAGGAAATCAAAATCCCCGGAAATATTGTAACATTCGGCAACTTCTTCAATTTCTAAAATCTCCTTTACAAAATCATAACCCACCGATCTGTCGTGAATTTTGAGCTTGATCTGGCAGAAAACCGTAAATCCGCGATTCAGTTTTTCAGCATCAAGAACAGCTGCATACCTTTTAACAAAACCTTCCTGTTCAAGCCTTTTTACCCTTTCAAAAACCGGTGAGGTAGAAAGGTTTACTTCTTTCGCAAGTTCCTTAACGGTGAGTTTAGCATTTTTCTGGAGCAGCCTTAGCAGCTGTAAATCCTTATCATCGAGTTGTTCCACAGAATATTATTCTTTTAAATGATTAAAACGATCAAATATACAGAATTATATGCTTTTATTGGTGTTTTATAAAGTTTAATTTGCTTAATTTTTAAACATTGATTGTATTTTTATTCTGTATTGTTAATTTTACACAAAATTAAAAACTTTTACTGATGACAATAGTTAAAGGTAAAAGTACAGTTCTTTACAGACACTTCATCAGACAGGAAAGGTTTTACTTAAGGTAGATTAATAGGGAATCGTGTGCAAATCACGAGCTGTCGCGCAACTGTAAGTAACACACCAAAGGTTTTTGTCCTTGCAGATCCACTGCCAGAAGCGGGAAGGATGACGGAAACTGTTACAAGTCAGGAGACCTGCCTTTACTGAATTGACAATGCTTTCGCGGGCTGAAGCTTTGGGTCATACAGATGATATATCAGATTTTTGTGTTTTCTCCTGAAAGGAAATGCACTGTCTGCTATATCACTACTTTCCTGAAACTTCTTCCGCTAAAATATAACGAAGCCTTTTAAAGAACTTTCCCGATAAGTTTAATTAAAAAGTTTAAAAAAATGCAAACTCACATTCTTGGCTATCCGCGTATTGGTAGCAAAAGAGAACTCAAAAAAGCCTGCGAACAGTATTGGTCAGGTAAAATCCTTTTGGAAGAACTTCTGAATACCGGAAGAACGCTCTGCAACCAAAACTGGACTATTCAGAAAGAAGCAGGGATAGATCTTATCCCATGTAATGATTTTTCATACTATGATCAGGTATTGGATATGAGCCTTGTCGTAGGAGCCATTCCAACACGTTACCATGAAGTGGTACTGAAAAAGAACAATACGGAGCTGGACCTTTATTTTGCGATGGCAAGAGGATATCAGAAAGACGGACTGGACATTACCGCCATGGAAATGACCAAATGGTTCGATACCAACTATCATTATATCGTTCCGGAATTTTATAAAAATCAACAGTTTAAACTGAGTTCAGATAAAATTTTCAATGAATTTGCCGGAGCAAAACAGGCTGGAATCAATGCGAAACCGGTTATTATCGGGCTGGTTTCTTATCTGTTATTAGGAAAAGAAAAAGAAGAAGGATTTGATAAGCTGGATCTGGCTGGGAACCTTCTTCCAGTCTATACAGAGATTTTAACCAAACTTCAGGATCAGGGTGCGGAATGGATTCAGTTTGATGAACCTTTTCTGGCATTGGATTTAAATGAGAAAGCCAAAGAAACCTACCTTTCTGTGTATGCGGAAATAAGAAAACGTTTCCCAAAACTGAAATTTATTGTGGCTACGTATTTCGACGGATTAAAGGATAATACATCACTTGCCGTTTCCCTTCCTGTAAATACATTGCATGTTGATCTGGTGAGAAATCCTGAACAGCTGGATGAAATTCTGAATGGTATTCCGGAAAATTTAAGCCTTTCATTAGGTGTAATTGACGGTAGGAATATCTGGAAAAATGATTATGAAAAATCATTGTCTTTCATCAGAAAAGCAGTTGAAAAATTAGGATCTGAAAGGATTCTGATTGCACCATCATGTTCATTGCTTCATTCACCTTGTGACCTTGATTTTGAAACCAATCTCAATCCGGAAATTAAAAACTGGCTGGCTTTTGCTAAACAAAAAGTAAAAGAAGTCGTAACACTTAAAGAACTTGCTTCCGGAACAGAAAATGAACAGATTCTTAAAGAGTTAGAAGAAAATAAAAAAGCCATTGAGAGCAGAAAAACCTCTCCTCTTATTCATAATCACCAGGTAAAGCAAAGAGCAAATGCTGTCACTGAAAAGGATGCCCAAAGAATAAATAAATTCAAGATCCGTAAAGAAGAACAGCAGGAAGTATTGCAGCTTCCATTATTCCCAACCACCACAATCGGGTCATTCCCGCAAACCACAGAGGTCAGAAGCTGGAGAGCCAAATTCAAAAAAGGAGAACTTACAGCAGAACAGTATGATGCCTTGCTGAAAGAGGAAACGCAGAGAACAATCCGCTGGCAGGAAGACATCGGAATTGATGTATTGGTTCACGGTGAATTTGAGCGTAATGACATGGTAGAATACTTTGGAGAACAACTGGAAGGATTTGTATTCACCAAAAACGGATGGGTACAGAGCTACGGAAGCCGCTGTGTGAAACCTCCTGTGATTTTCGGTGATGTTTCCCGCCCAACTCCGATGACCGTGTATTGGTCTGAATATGCCCAATCCCAGACTGAAAAATGGGTAAAAGGAATGTTGACAGGTCCGGTTACGATTTTACAGTGGTCTTTTGTACGTGATGATCAGCCTCGCTCAGAAACGTGTAAGCAGATTGCGTTGGCAATCCGTGATGAGGTGGTGGATCTGGAAAAAGCAGGAATCAGAATTATTCAGATTGATGAGCCTGCGATCAGAGAAGGACTTCCGTTAAGAAAGACAGACTGGCAGAACTATCTGAAATGGGCCGTAGAAGCTTTCAGAATTTCAGCAAGCGGAGTGGAAGATGCTACCCAAATACATACTCATATGTGTTATTCTGAGTTCAATGATATTATCGAAAACATTGCTGATATGGATGCTGACGTAATCACGATCGAATGCTCCCGCTCTCAAATGGAACTGCTGAACGCTTTTGCAGACTTCAGATATCCGAATGAAATTGGCCCCGGAGTATATGACATCCATTCACCAAGAGTACCATCGAAAGAAGAAATGATTGAACTGCTGAGAAAGGCTCAGAATGTCATTCCTGCCAGCCAGCTTTGGGTAAATCCGGATTGCGGACTGAAGACAAGACACTGGGAAGAAACTGAAAAAGCTTTAATTGCAATGGTTGCAGCAGCTAAAGAAGCTTCAGTAGAATATGCACTTTAGAAAACTTTTAAAATAATTAGATTCAATAATTCAGATCGTGTTATGATTTTCATGGCACGATCTGTTATTTTCAAAGGATTAAAAACATAAAAAAATAATATTCTATTCATTTTTATATTCTATTTTTGCTGCTCGGCAAATTTTGACATGTTATCTACTAAATACATGTTAAAAGCTGATCAAACTAATAAACTATACATTCAAACCATGAAAGAAGCATTTCCTGAAATGAGATCGGAAACCTATAACCCTCAATACATCGCCGGATTGAGGTGGAGTATGGTGGTTCTTTTTGCTGCCATTGCTGTTGTTTTACTGAAGTTTTTTATCGATGCCCTTTCAGATCCTGCTACGGATACAGCTTCTGATATGATCTTCTTTTTGCTGTTTCTTATTGCTGGTTCGCTGTCGGGTTGGCTGGTGTATGAAATGATGAAGAATCAGGACGAAAAAATCAGTGGTCTCCTTATCAATCATCAGGGAATTCTGTTTCTCAACAGGAATGATAAAGTGCTGTCAGCAATCAAATACTATGATTTGGTAAAAAGTGACAATCCTTATACAAAAGATATATTTTCAGAATCCCGAGCTTCCGGAAAGTACAGCGATTTCAGAAAGAATCTGTATGTTCATGAAAAAGATGAAAACAGAAACCCTCAGAAGAAAATGGTCAGTCTGGATGTGATTCCGCTTAAAAACCGATATGATCTTATCGGGCATTTCCTGAAAGGGGTGCACGTGTTTCGTCCGGATCTGAAAATCAATCCTGAAGTATACAAAGACTTTTATCTTGATGACAAAACACTGCGTTATGCTCCGGAAAATCTAAAGAATGATATGAAAGTGAAAATCATTACAATAGCAGTCGTTATTCTGGTGATTCTTGCTTTTAGATACTTCTTTTTAGAGGAGATCTAAGCTATTTTGCCTGTAAAGCACTTGGCGGGTAGCCAAACTGTTTTTTAAATGCAAATGAGAAATGGGATAGATTTTCAAATCCAAGATCCAGATAAATATCAGAAACAGATTTTCCTTTTTGGGTAAGCAGAAAATGGGCCTCCTTTAATCTGCGAAGCTGAAGCCACTGTCTTGGCGGAACTCCGAATATTTTTTGAAAGTCTCTTTTGAATGCAGACAGGCTTCTCCCCGTTAAGTAAGCAAAACGCTCTACATTGACATTGAAATGAAAGTTTTTATTCATAAAAGTCTCAATATCTATCTTATAAGGTTCAGAAAAATCAAATAAAATATCCTTAAGACCCGGATCATAATTCAACAGCAGGAGGAGAGCTTCTTTTTGCTTAAGCCGAAGGATTTCTTCGGAAGCAGGAAGATCTTCATAGGGTAATAATGAGTACATAAAAGAATGTAATGCCTTCTGCTCCGGTTTTATATAGGCAGGAACATTGTCTTTCTTTTCCGCCTGATAGCCATACTCGCGGCTGAAATCATGAAGCATGGCATCATCAAAGTAGATGGATATGGTTCTGATTTCTCCGTTTTTAGGAGGATATTTTGCGAATTTCAATAAACTGTTTTTTCTTGCTGAATACAGTTCTCCTTCCTTAAATATCGTTTTTGTGATCCCGTCATTCAGTTCCATTTCCCCGGAAAGCACAAGACCGAGGCTGTGAATTCGCGCAAACTGTTCTCCTTCCCTGAATTCTGAAAAATGACAGGAATAATTGATGGGAAAAGGAATATTATTTTCGTTCATAGCTCAGGCAGGTATTTCTTGATCAATTCTTATTCAAACTTACAAAACTTTTTTAGGATCATAGAATCTTCACAGCAAAACAATCATGAGAATATTTTGCTGTGAAGAATATCATATTAAGCCAGAATTGCTTTGGGTTCCAGATACGCTTCCAATCCGAATACTCCAAACTCACGCCCGATACCGCTTTGTTTAAAGCCTCCGAAAGGAGCATAAGGATCGTGGGCAAACCCGTTAATACAGATTCTTCCGGCATCAATCTGTGCGGCCACACGTTCCGCATGTTCCTGATCAGCAGAGCTGATATAAGCTGCAAGACCATACGTAGTGTCATTGGCAATGGCAATGGCTTCTTCTTCATCAGCATAAGGAATAATAGACAATACAGGCCCGAAAATTTCTTCCTGCGCAATACGCATATCATTACGGACATTGGTAAAGATGGTTGCCTTTACAAAATTGCCACTTTCAAGACCTTCCGGTTTGCCTTCACCACCTGCCAGCAGAACAGCACCTTCTTCCTGTCCCAGACGGATATAACTTTGTACTCTTTCAAATTGTCTGGCACTTACCATAGGGCCTACAAGGGTATCTTCTTCATTGGGGTTTCCTACTTTTACCTGTCCGGCTGCCTTTCTGGCAAGTTCATTTACTTCCTCCAGTCTGCTTTGAGGAACCAGCAATCGGGTAGGAGCAATGCATGCCTGGCCATTGTTCATATAAGCCCCGAAAACAGCCATAGGAATTGCTTTATCAAGATCAGCATCTTCGAGAATAATATTGGGAGATTTTCCTCCGAGCTCTAAGGTTACTCTTTTCATGGTGTCTACCGCTCCTTTGGCAATTGATTTTCCTGTCAATGTAGATCCGGTGAAGGATATTTTAGCAATATCTGGATGCAGCGTAATTTCGTTTCCTACTACACTTCCTAATCCGTTAACGATATTGAAAACACCTTCCGGCAGACCTGCCTCATGAAAGCATTCGGTAAGCAGTTGGGTTTGTACTGCACTCATTTCACTGGGTTTGATGACAGCCGTACATCCGGCAGCAATAGCTGTGGCAAGTTTATTACAGATGAAGCTGTTGCTGGCATTCCATGGAGTGATAATTCCAACGACCCCTAAAGATTCAAAACGTACTTTAGAATGTCCCACTGTTCTTTCGAAATCATAAGATTCTAAAGTATTGATAGTGGCTGTAAAAGCAGAAATTGCATTTTGAACACTCATTCTGCAGAATTGCAATGTTCCGCCATATTCATTCACCATAGCAGAAACCAGTTCAGTTTCTCTTTTGCTTACGGCTTCGTGTAGTTTTCTAAGTAGACTGGTTCGTTCCTCTTTTGTTGTTTTTGAAAATGTTTTGAAAGCTTTTTTCGCTGCTGCAATGGCTATTCGGGTATCTTCTTCATTTCCCAGAATTACTTCTCCTGTTTTTTGATTGGTAACAGGGCTTATAAGATCAAAAGTTTCTGTTCCTTTTGGCGTAACAAATTCGCCGTTGATGTAAATTTTATTAATCTGTATCATTTTGATGATTTTAATACCACAAAGTTCGGCAGAAAGAGAAAAGACAGGTTTGTTGTATAGTTCAATTTTTCTTTGTTGTATGGTTCATCTTAAAGGCTGTGAATTTTTATTTTTTTGAATTTAAATGTCAAAAGGTTCTCTTCTTCGATAAAATTGACTACTTTTATCATAACCAAGTAAATAAATCGTTTTGAGAACGACTCTTAAACTTATTTTCGCTTAGTATCAGTCTCAGTAACCACAGGCTGATCGTTCTTTCGTTTGGGTAATTCTACCCGAACAGGTTTTTATTTCATCATATTATTTATCGTATTACCTGTAAAGGGAAACTTTATCTCGTTTATTTTGGCTTTGACAATATGGGTCGAAACTGAAATATGCAACAAGATATGGCTTAAGAAATAATCTTTAAGCCATAATCCGGATATATATAACCCTTGTAATGCGTGAATAGTATGGAAAAAATCCAACAAAGAATATTAAGCACGATTATAAGTAATGACTACCCAACATATCTGGGAGATAAAAGCGAAAAATACTCCCTTACTCAAAAAGAAATGCAATCAATGTAACAGCGACAGATTTCAATGCAGCGATAAATTCAGACTGAATGCTCAGAAAAAGAATATTGATATATGGCTGATCTACCGATGCGTAAAATGTAACAACACCTATAATATGACGGTATTTTCAAGAATCAGAACAGAATCTGTCAGTAAAGAAATATTCAACAAATTCTCAGAAAATGATACGGAAATTGCATGGCAATATGCCTTTTCGCGGGAAATGATGGGAAAAAATAATGTGGAAGCCGACTGGGAAAGTGTACACTATGAAATTATATATCCGGACCTGACGGTAGAAGATCTTATCAATATGAAGAATGAAACAATCTCGTTTCAAATACAGTCTCTGTTTGATTTTAATATGAGAGTTTCAACAGTACTCCGGACCTGCTTAGGTCTTTCTTCCTCTAAATTGAACCTATTGCTTGGTTCAGATGTGGTTTATTTTAATCAAAAACCGCTGCAGAAGAAATATAAAATTACCAACGGCGATCGTATCGAGATCAACAGGCATGCACTGATTAATATTTACCTTATGGGAAAAGCAGACGTTTGTCTCAATATGGTAGATGATTAATAATTAAAAAAGCCTTCCGGTTATTGATCGGGAGGTATTTTATTTATCTTCCACTTTCGTTGTTGTAAAAGATGAATAGTAAGCTCAGAATATAATGAGTAGGAAAGGTAAAGAATTTTTTATTCATAAAAAAAATAAACCAGAATCCTGAGACTCTGATTTATCAATAAGGAATAGAAAATTCTGAGGATTTAATCCCACTTATTTTGGGTTGAAACGGCATATTTTCCGGCACCGGTAAAGAAAAAACTGAGGCTTACAAGCATATAAATCACAAGCAGTTCCAATGCCCAGCCTCCGAATTCATTAAGCTTGAAAATATTGGTTGTTTGTGCCAATATGGTAGCCGTAAAGCAATTGGCAGCAAAGATTAGTCCTGCCAGACGAGCCCGGAATCCTATGATCAGCAGTACAGGAGCTATAATTTCTCCCGCAAATACACCGTAGGCAAAAAATGATGGTAAACCGTGCATGGTCATCATGTCTTGAATAAACCCAATTCCGTAAATCAACTTACTGATTCCATAAACAGACATGGGAAACCCGATTGCTATTCTTGTAATCAGCATTCCTAAATCAATGTTCTTTTTCATTTCTTATCATTATTTAAAAGTTATATTTTACAAATGCCCCGATATTTTCCAGGGTCTTTTTTCCGTTATTAAACTGATCAAAATTGGAAGCAAGTCCGTACATCATTTTATCCCTTTTTACGCCTAGTCTGATAAACTGCAAACCTCTGGGATATCCACTGTCATCAAGGTTTCCAATTGCCAATACACTGAAGTATCCCTTAAAGTTTTCTGTCAGATAAGGAGTATATTCAAATGAAATGGACTGTTCAAGAGAAAATCCTTTCTGATAAGTGGTTCCTATAGAGTAAGACAGAGAGTATGCGGGCTGAATAATTTTATATTGCAGGTAAGCACTGAAAAATGCTCCGGGATTTTTCATTCCAAATGCCGCATTGGCACTAAACCTTTTGGTAAGCATATAGGATAGGGTATTTCTGATGAAGAATATATTTTCTTTGTCTTTGGTATATTCTGTATCAAATAAGGTAAGATTGTTCAATTTCAACCGTTCATTCAGCTGATAATTGACATTGTGCATATAAGTATAGGAACGATGTCCTAAAACAAGATCCGGGGTATAGGAAAGTTTCTGCGCATTCAGATTCAGGGAAACTGATGCAAGGGCTGTTATGGCGATGAATCTGGCCTTCATATTTTACTCATTAAATTTCTGTGAGCAAAATTATTCAGGCCGGAATGGAATAAACTTAAGAAATCTTAAGAAACGTCAGACAGGTGTTTTTTTCTCAGATAGCTCAGATATTCTACCGTTATTCCAAGGTAGGAAGCAATCATGTATTGAGGGAAACGCTGTTCGATATTGCGGTAGGTGGTGACAAATGTTCTGTATTTGGTGTAGGCATCCACACGGGAATGTTCAAAGGTTCTTTCCTGTAAAGTAACATAGGCCGACTGCATTTTCAGACGCCAGAACTCAGACACAGCCGGAACTTCTTTGTACAATAATTCCAGATTATTTTTACTGATCTGTACAATCGTTGTATCTTCATTAGCCTGGATAAACATTCTTGAAGGCAACTCGCTCAGATAGCTGTAAAGATCATTTACCCACCAGCTTTCAATACCAAGCTGAGTGGTATTTTCTTTTCCTTTTTCATCAATATGATAAGCAAACAGGCTTCCTTTTGCAATGAATCTCATGTGTCTTGAAGTCTGTCCTTCGCGAAGCAGAAAATCTTTCTTTTTAAGCTGAATGATTTCCAATTTGGAAGTAATACGGTCAATATCGTGATCTTCTAAAGTAACTATTTCTTTAAAATGTTCTATCAGCTGTAAAAGAATTGGATCTGTTTCCATAGTGAAATAGGCTTGTTCCTGGGATGATGATCAGGGAAAGTATATAAGCTGCAAATTTACTTAAATAATAAAAAATATAAGATTAAAAACCTTTTGATTATAACAAGATGAGACTATTGCAGAGCGGAACAATGTAATTTTGAAAAAATATCCATCTATTGGTTTAAAATACTCAACAAGAAACTATTATTTGTAGTTTTGTGAATATCATGAAAATAGAGAATATGTCATTCATCAACGACTTGGGTAAAATTATTTTTTTCCTGTTTCTGCTGTTAAGTGTTTTCCTTCTTACAGCAAAATCAGAGAGGAAACTACCGAATTATTTATTTGCAGCCTTTCTGTTGATTTCTGTCATTGATCTTTCCGGGTTTTTTCTGCCACCGCCAGATAACAAAATAATCAAAGGATTCAAACTGGCCAGTGTCCTGCTGCAGATGCCTTTATATTATTTGTATGTCAATGCGGCCTGTTATTATAATTTTACCCTTCGTACCAAACATCTTCTGCACGCAGTACCGTTTTTGTTCTTTCTGGTATGGTTTGGTATTTCAGGGGATTCTGAGCAAAAAGATCAGGCATTTGATGTCGTTTCCACTGTACAGTATTATTTTTATATTGTTGCCATATTTCTGGTTTTGAGAACATTCAGAAAACTGTATCAGGAAAACTATTCCAGTAATCATCACCTTACTTATAAATGGCTGATGCAGACAACAATTCTCTTCCTGATCGGGAACACTTTTGTGTTGATCAGGGAGTTTTTGAAAGATAATGAAACTGCATTTTTATATTTATATACGCTGAACTCAGTATTTGTATTATTTGTTATCAGTTGGTTTGTATTAAATGCTTTATACCGGCCCAATCTTCTGGCTGGAATCAATAAAGACCTGATTCCTGTACAATCTGTAGAAAAGCTTCAGAAAGAAGATCCGGAGCAGTTAAAAACCCTTCTGAATTATATGGAAACCGAAAAACCTTATCTGGATGATAAACTTACCTTACAAAAACTGGCAAAGCTGATCGGTATGCAGGAAAAGCCCCTGTCAGTATTGATCAATCAGCATACCGGTAAACATTTTTTTGATTTTATTAATGAGTTCAGAATTAATCAAGCCAAGACTATTCTTAAAGAGCAGCCTCAACTTACAGTGCTTGAAGTTCTGTATGAAGTGGGTTTCAATTCCAGATCATCCTTCTATACAGCCTTCAAAAAAGAAACAGGGGTTACTCCCACAGATTACAGAAAATCAATAGTTTAAAAAGTGTCCGATTTTAAGTCGGACTGATTTTTCAGATAAAAAGAGTCCGGTTTCCGGTAGTCGGATATTTTAATCACTGCAAAATCTCAGATTTGCTTCATCATTAAAATTTATACAGATGAAACCACAAATCAGATGGGTATTGTTTCTTTTTACAATCCTGAATTCCGGATTCTTTTTCGGACAATTGATTCAGCAGGAAAAAATCCTAAAAGCAGATTCTTTAGTGAACAGTTATTCCAGATCCAATGCTCCGGGCATGGCTGTAGGTATTATACAGGAAGGAAAAATAATTTATAAAAAAACTTATGGGCTGGGGAATCTCGAAGACAGGATTCCTGTAACGGATTCTACAGCTTTTGATATTGCATCCGTATCAAAACAGTTTACGGCTTTGGTAACGCTTATGGCTGAAAAAGAAGGTAAACTTTCGTTGGAAGATGATATCAGAACTTATCTGCCGGAACTTAAGCATCTGCCATATAAAATTACCCTCAGACAGCTGGCCAATCATACCCATGGATTACCGGATTTTACAACTATCAAAAGACTTCAGGGATTCGGAGACGAGTTTCGCGTGACTAATACAGATGCTGTAAAAACAGTTTTGGCTATTAAAAGGATCAATTTTAAACCTGGAGATCAATACAGATACAATAATACAGGCTATATGCTGTTGGCTGAAATTCTCCACAGAGTTTATAAAAAAGATTTTGCAGAGCTGCTAAAGGCGTATATTTTCGATCCACTGCGTATGAATCACTCGATGGCGGTAGATGATCCGGTGAAAATTATTCCTAACAGAGCAGAATCTTATCAGGAAGCCCATTCCGGTTTTATAAAAACTCCTCTTGGCCAAATGGAAAATGGGTCTTCCAATATTTTTATGACCTTGAATGATCTTTGCATTTGGGCTGCCAATTTCCAGAAACCCTTGGTGGGAAGCCGTGAGATGTATGATAAGATGCAGCAAAATACGCTATTAAATAATGGAGAACAGATAGGATACGGGTTGGGACTGCAAACCGGAAAGTATAAAGGGCTGGATATTGTTTTTCACGGAGGAGGAACAGCCAGTTACAGATCCTATATTCTGCATATTCCTGCTTATAACCTGTCTGTTGTATTAGCTGGAAATAAGAGTACTTTTGACGGATTGCTGGTTGCCTACGGATTGGTAGATGTGCTTCTGAAAGACCACCAGATTCTCCCGGCATCTCCAAAGAAATTAGCTTACACTGCAGCTGAACTACAATCATTTGAAGGAATTTATGAAATTAATCCAGGAAATTATCTGGATATTAAAACAGATGGCAGAAACCTGTACTGGGACAATAATAAAACGCCTTTAAAGGCCGCAGGAGATTATAAATTTGACATTTCTTTTCTTCCCACCGGAAGCTTCACATTTCATCCCGGGACTTTAACGTACAGGATTGGTGACTTTACATTTATCTGTAAAAAAGTAATATTGAAGCCATTGAAGGAAGACAAAGTTGATCTTAATAAATATGTGGGATTCTATAGAAATGAAGAATTTAATACCATTTACCAGTTGGTTATCCAGAATGATAAGTTGGTTGCCAGACATGCTATCAATCCTGATATTCCTTTGTATTTCCTGAGTGAATCGGAAATGTATTCTTATAAATCAATTTTTGGAAGGCTGGGTTTTACCTATGGCAACAACAAAAGTATTTCTGGGTTTGTGCTTTCAGGAGCTAATTTTACTCAAATAGAGTTTAAGAAAATAAAATAATCTCTTCCCATCCAAACATAGGAAGACCACAATTTACGGGCTAAATTGTGGTCTTCCTCAACTAAGAACTATTTAACTACGATTCTGTTTTCAAATAACCATAATGTAAAACAGTTTCTTTTCCAAATAAGCTTGAGAAAATATTCTGAAACTCATGGATGTATTTACACTTTATGGCGTTCCCGTATATTTTCAGACCTTCCAGTATTTTTCTGGAACTCAGGTCTATATCATATTTTATAAACGATTCCGGTCTTTCATATCGGATGCTCTGCTCTGAACTGTAAGTTCGTGAGAAGCCTAGCTTTTCAAGCCATTCTTCAGTTATCTTAATAGGTTTGATGGACGCTGCCGGAACTGAAATACTTTGAATATCATTTTCAATTTTAACAAAATAAGCCTGCTCAGGATTTTGAAAGATCTCAGTAATCGTATAAATCTGATTTTTATACTCGACTAAGTTCTTGATTTTTAGATCTGCTACGTTCATAATATTTTGGTTTTTAGTTGATGATATGGTCTCAGATAAACAGCAAATAGTATGCCCGGCATTGTAGTATCAAGCCTGGTTTTGGGAAAGATTAGGTTAAATTTTTACTATAAAAAATTAATGATATGTTAAAATAGTACGTCTGCAAAGGGTTTGTCACATGATCATGAAATATAGGGTGTGGTATGTATGTGGTACTAGTTTTTTACTCTTGCTTTTGGAACTGTATTAAAAGTAGTCAGAAGTAGAGCTAAAATAACCGATAGGAGAAGAACTGCGATGAAAATATTCCATGAAAAAGCATGAAGCAGATATCCGGTACCACTTCCCAGAATACTTGAACCGAAATAGTAAAACAGCCAGTAAATGGAAGTGGCTGAAGATTTTCCACGCTTGGCATACAACGCAGTCATCTGGCTGGCCATAGTGTGGGCAGCAAAGAATGAAAGAGTGAAAAGGCCAAGCCCGAAAATAAGAATATAAATATTTTCAGATAATAGCAGGGCTGCTCCGGTAAGCATAAACAGGATAGAGCCTTTCAAAATAGTATTCATCGGAAACCTTCTGGAAAGACGGCCAACGATCATCGTTCCGAAAACACCGAAAATATACATCAGAAAGATAAAGGCAATGATAAAATGGCTTAATGAAAAAGGTGCTGCTTCCAATCTGAATGTAAGGTAATTATAAACACTCACAAAAACGCCCATCAGCAATGCAGCAGTACAGTATAAACGGATCATATAAGGATTGGTAAGAAAAAACTTCATCTGTTTTACCTTAAGGTGGTAATCTGTTTTCTGGGGATTAAAAAACTTTGATTCCGGAAACAGTTTCCAGAATACAGCGCCGAGAATGAAACTTTCTATGCCAATCAGAAGAACAGCATTACGCCATCCGAATTCACCTGCAAACAAAGTGGCCATTATTCTTCCGCTCATCCCTCCAATTGTATTTCCACTGAGATACATACTGATGGCAGCAGGTACTGCCAGAGCATCCACTTCCTCCGTAAGATAGGCAAGGGCCACTGCGGAAACGCCGGATACAACAAAACCTTTCAGTATTCCAATCGCAATCAGAAGGCTTAAGCTGGGAATCCAGGTAGAAATAATAGTAAGGATGGCAGATGAAATCAATGAAAACACCATGAGATTTTTCCTGGAATAGCTGTCAGCTTTAAAGGCAAAAAACAGTAATCCCAATGCCATACCTATCGTGGATGATGATACCAAAAGGGACGTGTCGCCTACAGATACCCCAAACTGTTCTGCGGCCATAGGCAGCATCGGCTGGAAAAGATAGAGCTGTGCAAAAACCGAAAGTCCTGAAAAGAAAATACAAAGTTTTATATATCGGAAACGTGAGCTTCCCTGAATGGCTTTTTCAGATGAATCCATGATTTTTTGCAATTACAATGCAGTGGTTGTACAGAAAATTTAAGTCTTGTAAATTTCCTGATTATTTTCCGAATTAAAAAATCATAATCTCAATGATATTAATTGGTGAAACAAATCAGTGAAATTGTAGGCTGCTGATATATTCGGAAGGAGTAATATTCTCCATCTGCTTGAAAACCCTGTTGAAGGTAGATTGGTTAGAAAATCCTGCCTCAGTATAAATATACATGAGGGTTACCTTTTCAAGGTCATTTTCATTAAGCAGTTTTTTTACCCATGCAATCCTGTGCATATTCAGGTAATTATTAAAGTTGGGATATCCTTTTGCACGAATTGATTTCGAGATATAACTACTGTTGATTTCCATTTCTGTAGAAAGCTTAGAAATATTGAAATTAACATCTTTATACAGTTGTTTTTCTCTCATCACAGATTCAATTTTATCAAACAGTTCATCTGCAAAAGGTGCTTTTTCTGGTGTAGGAACCGGCTGTATTATTGTACTCTGAGCCTTCTCCTCAATTTCATGGTAAATTTCAACACGCTTTATTTTATCCTTAAAATAGAGCAGGAGTGCAATCACAGCTACATTGGAAATCATCAGGATGGTATCTGTAAGTCTTACATCTTCCGGCCTGTGTATTGGAAAGTTAAAGCTGAAGGATTTGGAAATAAGGTATCCTGCAACAATATTCAGTAAAGCAAATACACTGTAAATATAAACATACTTCCTCTGAAAGAAAACATAAGCTGCCAGCGGGATCGGAATAAGCCAGACAAAACTCGCTATAGAGTTGTTCCAGAAAGCCAGCATGATGTAAAAATTATAAAGTGTTGCAATAATGATATAGGAATGCACCATTACATTCACCGAATAGGTTTTACGGACAATAAGGTAAGTATAATCCAGTAAAAAAAGCCCTCCGAAAAGATACCACGCCATTATTTTATCCGGAATGATAAAAGTAAATATCAAACCAAATAGGGCAAGAATAACAGACATCAGAATATTATAATAATACACCAGCTGTCTTTTGTACTGTTCAATTTTTATGTCTTTTTCGGTGGTCATTTGTGGCAGAAAGTAATTTTAAATCATTCCAATTTGTTCGCATAACAGTCATGTTTTAGAAAATGACTGGGTTAAATATTTGATTGTTAGTTATTTGTGTTTTGTGAGTGGTTTCCTGTTTTTCATTGATTATGGATGAATTTGATTTATCAATGCGGATAACTTTGCACCAGCTAGCTCAACAAAGGCTGATTGATGATAGTCAATTGACCCCGCATGATTTATTCAATTCTTAAATAAATCAACAAAATTTTAAACAAATATACTAAAATGAAAAAAATAAAATTACCTCTTGCCAGCATAATGATGTGTTTTTCACTAGCGGCATATTCCCAGGTTGGGATCAATACAGATTCTCCTAAAGTAACATTGCATGTAGAAGGAAAACCGGACGTGACTACTGTGGCTGATGGAGTGATGGCTCCCAGAATGACAGGAGATCAGTTAAGAGCTAAAGATGATGTCTATCTGGCAGCACAGACCGGAGCTTTGGTTTATGTCACTCACGCTGTAACTGCTCCTTCAGTAAAAACAGCAAAAGTAGACAAAGCCGGTTATTATATGTTCAACGGAACTACCTGGAAATTTGCTTTCGGAGGAAAAGATGACGACATTACCATTGGAGACCTGATTTATTATCACGGAAGCATTCCTGCTGGTACTTCCGGTGCAAACACCTTAGCCAGTACTTATCTTACCGATCTTCCTGTTTTAGGCGGTTTCCTGAGACTTGATGCCCAATTTAACAGCAGTTCAGCAGGAACCGGAGCGGCTACCACTTTTAATCCAAGACTTTATAATGTGGGAACTTCAGATGTGAAAATATGGGTTTCGGAAATGTCTACCCATACCGGTGATTCTGATAATGGAAATATTAAACTATCACCCGGAGCCTACAGACAGTTTGATGATGGTGTTTACCTTACTCAGACTCATAATGAGACGGTAACCTTTGATATTACTATACAGGAACCGGAACCAAGATGGTACAGAGTGTATTATGCATTCCGTGTTGATAATAAATCTGCAACGGGAAGCAGTGATGCCACAACCACAGATTCCAATACATCTGATAACACAAGAGAACTGTTCCTTTCCGTACAGAGGTTGTACTAATAAACCGTCTTATGATTCTAAAAATACAATGATATAAAAGTTTACAAAATCAACGGGGTTAGCTATTTAAAATCTCAGGAGATTTGTGTTTTTTCCGGGGCAGGAATACTATTAAATTCCGGCCCCGTTTTCTTAATGCATCATTTCATAGACTTTAATCAGTTCTGCAATATTACCGACATGAAGTTTTTGAAAAATCCTTTTTTTGTAAGTGCTTACGGTAGACATCTGAATATTGAGCCTGTTGGCAATTTCCAGATTACCGTTACCATCCGCCAGAAGTTTGAAAATTTCGTATTCCCTGGATGATAACTTTTCTACGGGATTGTTTCTTTTATTCTGAATAATAAGACCAATCAGTTCTGCAGGGTAGAAATATCCCTTTTCAATGACAGTTTTCACGGCATTTTTTATTTCTTCTTCACTGCTTTGTTTATTCAGGTAGCCTTCAGCTCCTTCTCTGATGTACTGGATCGCAACATCTTTGTCATATCCTGAGAAGATGAGAATCTTAAGGTCATTCTGTATATCTTTAAGTTCAGGAACCATTTTCTTATACTGGGTTCCCGGCATATCAATATCTAAAATAATAAGGTCATACCGTTGATTTTCCAGCTTCTTTTTCACCTGATCATAATTTTCAGCAAAATCTATATTCAGTGCGGGATAAGCTGTTTCAAGAACCAAAGAGGTTCCTGCCCTTACCACATAATGATCATCAGCGATTAAAATTCTTTCATTCATAGAGATTAGTTTTTATTGAGTGTTATTTCCACAACAGTTCCTTTAGGATGATTTTGTCTGAAATTCATTTCAGCATTGATCTTTTTTACAAGATGTATAACCATATGAAGACCCAACCCTTTTCCTTTAAAACTAGGGGTTTCCAGTTTAGGATTTCTGAACAGGTTCATATAAACAGAAATTTGCTCTTCAGACATTCCTGTTCCTGTATCAGTAATTATTATGGTGGTTTTTTGCAGATTTTCCTTAACTGTAAGGGTTATATTTCCTTCAAAAGTATTTTTCACCGCATTATCAAGAATGTTATGAATAATAGCGGTTAAAATACTTTCACTTACCTTAGAATAAATGATCCCTTCAGTAAGATTGGTAATTGTGGTTCCTTTTTCTTTTGCAATTTCACAGAATAATTTATTCTTGATTTCAAGGATTCTATTGATAGGATATTCCTTTTCTTCAAAAATATTTTCAGCCTTATAAAGTTCAGTATACTCTTTCAAATTCAGAGTAAACTGATACAGCTGTTCTGAAGATTTATAAATACTGTCAAAATACTTTTTCTGAAGTTCCACATCATCAGACTCATGTAGCTTTTGGGAAAGCATGGCAATAAATCTGATCGGCGTGGTGATATCATGGCTGATGGTTTCCACCAGCTTTTTTTGATATTCAGTTTCTTTCTGCAGGTTATTTTTTACGACCTCCAGGTGAAGGGAGGTTTCCTTCAGTTCAGAATTTTTATTATGAACAATCTGTTTTAAAGCCTTATTCTTAATCCTCAGAAAATTGGTCGTTAACTGAACGATCACGATAATGATGGTAAGGATAATAATGGATGCAGACACCCTGAATAGCAATGTCTGATAAAAAAGAGGCTGGATTTTGAAACGTACTGTCTTCTCTTCATATTTCCCATCTGCAGAGATCAATACTCTTACACTCAGGGTATAATCACCGGGAGAAAGATTGCTGATGGTGTACTTTAATTCTTTCCCTGCTGTGATCTTTTCCCACTCAGTGTTTTCTTTTCCTGATATTTTGGCCTCAATATAAAGGTTTTCAGGATTGGAAAAATAAGGAATATCAATAAAGACATCCGCTGTTTTGTAATTGTTTTTCAGATCAAGAATCTGATGAAAATACTGAGGCTCAGCATTTCCGATTTTTACCCGCTCAATGTAAATTTTATTTCTCCCCGGATAATAAGTCTGAATATTCTCAGGATTAAAAAATACAAAACCGTCCATTGAAGGAAAGACAAAATCCCCATTCTCAAGAGCATAAGCATTAGGTTCTGAACTTCCATTAAATTCATTGGTCAGAAAACCGTCTTTTTTGGTAAAGCGGTAATAAAAAACCGGAGTATTTTTGTTTTCTGCATACTGAAGTAATTGTTTTTTGGAGACCTTAAACATTCCATTATTCGAAGAAATCCAATAATATCCCTTTTGATCTTCAAGAATATAATGAGCAGACTGTAAATAATCATTGATGTCATTGGGCATCTTGATAAGCTTATGATTCCTGAAAAGATAGAAGCCGTTTTTCTCCGTAGTTATCCATATCAGGTTATCTTTTGTTCTGATAATACTTTTGACATGAATGTTTTTGATTAAAGGCGTTATGGTATTGCTTCCCAGTGCTATGGAATAAAGACCATCGCTGTTTCCAGTCAGAATTTCATTCCTGTTGTATTGATAAAAAGTATTAATAAAACTTTTAAAAGTATAGGTGTAATCCGGCTGGCTGAATATATCTTTTTTGTATAAATGGAACTGGGTGCCCGAAAGATCTGTAAAAGTGGTCCCATAAAGAGTTCCGCTTTTCATAAATGTTTCAAGTCCTTTTTTTACAAAAGTGGAGTCCTTCTTTTTATATCCTGAATTTTTATAAAACCTGATGATACTGTTTCTTTTTTTGATCAGAATATTTCCGGAATTATCATACGTCATCAGATAATTATCATTATTTCCGAAAAGATGGTTGTTGACAATCCCGTTTCTCCCGAATTCTGTTCCATCCTCGGTGATGATTGTGTTTCGGCTGAAAGGAAGGGAGGCGAAATATACATTGCTGGAAAAATCAGCCTCTTTTCTTGAAACATAGAAATTGGAAAACTGAAGTACGTTCAGTCCATTATTGAGAGTCCCCAGATACAATTTGTTGAAACTCTCATCATAATACATAGAGCAGTAAGAGTGATTACCGATTTCTTCAAAATTGACAAGAAATTTCAGGCGGAGATCCTTTTCATTTCCTTCTAAAAGGTAAATGTTGTCATGGTTGATAATAAAAGTCTGATTGGTAATCTGTTGCCAATAGATTTTAGTGTCCGGGTGATTAAAAAGAGTAGGTTTCTCAGAAACAGAAAGGTGTCCCTTGTAGATTGAGTAGGTTTTTCTTTTTTTCAGATCATTGATGAACAGATGATTATTCAGTACAAAAATGTAGTTCAGATCTTTATTGGTAAAAGGGAGATCAATTTTTATTTCCTTTTTCCCTTCTTTGTAAATGATGGCATTCTTTTCTGTAAAATGATAAACAGAATTTCTAAGCTGAATAAAATATTGAACGTCATTATAGAAATCCGACGTAATAATGTTATTCGCAATACGGTGCAGAATATCGGTACCATTAGAGTAGGTCATTTTGTCACCGGCAGTAAGACTTGCGATTTTTGGAAATCTGTTTTTAATAATGATTTTATTTTCCTGGAAATTATTTAGAACCGTTATGCTGTCAAGGCACGGATCTCCGATGAATTCACCAAAATGCAGATTATTTACCCTGAAATTATTAAAGGTAATAAAAGAACTTCCGTCATACCTTACCAGTCCGTTTTCGGTAGAAATCCAGATGAAGCCATATTTGTCTTTCACAATGGCTTTTGCACTGCTTTGTGGAAGTCCATTGTCTATATTGTACCATGTAGAGGTATAGTGCTGCCCGGAAATGTTTAGATAGATGCAAGCAAAAATAAATGCCCAAACTCTCATATATGTGCAAAACTGATCTATATCTGCTGCTAATGCAATAGACGGTTAATAATAGTATTTGTACAAGTCAAAGTTTTTTTAAAGGGCAGGAACGATTGCAAATAAATTTTTATCATTGAAGTTTTCTGGTCTTTTGTGTTTTATATTTTTTGATTGCGTAAAAATAGTGAAATTATAACGATAAATTAGTATTGCGTATTTTGTTTTGCCTAAGTTTTATCATGTATTGCGGACCATAAGTCATTCGAAATTTTTCGAAATATTATCATATTTCAATAATAAGTGATAAATTTATATAGCATTCGTTTTAAATTATCTTTTACAGATATCTGTATTGTACTGGATTTGTGGTTTGTATTAGAACTGTTATCAATGAGAAATATTGTTATGCCTGAATAATTTTATTATTTCTTTAATTAATGGTTGAAGTTTTATTCAATTATTGATTTTGTAGTAAAAGTTTGACAAAAAAATGACGGTTTATTCTACATGATAACTTTGTCTGTGCCTATGGATATTCATATTTTTGCGAAAATATTTTCACAACAAGTAAAGAAGATTTATTGTTAAAATAATGATTCTAAGAACACAAACGGTTTTTATCTCAACCACAAAAGAGACTGTACTAAAGTAAACAGTCTCTTTTTTTATTACCCAATTCCGGAATATCCTTTTAAGCAAAAAAACCTCCCGGAAATGAGGGGAGGTGAAATAAAATTGACTGTATATTGAAGTGTAATTCAATCGTTATTGATGGCTTTCAAGCCACTTCAGTCTGCGCTGATCCGGAAGATGTTTTACCGTGAAGTTTTCAAATACAGCATTGAAACCTTTTCCGTCCGGGCAGGCTGCCATTAATCCAACCATTACGGGGGTGTTGTCCTGAAGAGGAGCATTTCTCATCATGATATAATTTTTATCATCAAAAGAATAAAAAATCTCAACAGCATCCAGTCTTCTCACTGCTTTTATCCAGATAGCAGATGGTGTTTTTTCCAGTGTAATGACACTCCAGTCGCTTTTATGGTGGGTTACCACAGTGCTGAGATTGTATTTGCCATCTACAAATTCTACTCCGGCTTTGATATAGTTTTCCTGATCTGTTCTCAGCATAAGGCCCATCTGGTCAAACCTTGTTTTGTAACTGCCGGTTATTTTTACTTTTGCCTCAAATTCACCACCATAGGTAGCGTAATAGAAAGGAGCGTCATCTACTGTGAATCCGTAATGTGAAATCCTCCAGTAATCGCTCTGTGGCGTTACAAACATAGAAAGGCTATTGTTTTTGATTTCCCATTTTTCAGGTTCATTAAACCAGGTCATTTTTTCAAGACTCTGGGCGGAAAACTTTTGAACCAGGAATAAGGTGCAAAAGCCGAAAATCAGTTTCTTCATTTCTTTGGGGTAAGTTCTAAGGGTAAATTATTATTTTAGCAAAAGTATTATTAAACTTTATTTGCGTCAATACTGATAAATAACCATTATGGAAATCCGTGAACAGCTTAGTGATAAATTACTCGATAATGTTTCGAAAAAATGCCAGCTTAATATAGAGATCTATAAACAGAGCGCATTGGCATATGCTCAGATGGAAGGTGCAATAGTTGTGCTGAGTGATATGCAGGAGAACAAGAGTTTTATTTATAAATCTGCAGCGGCAGACGAACTTGGCTTAAAGATAGATGGAAATCCGGCAGAAATAAACTCCATCTGGGAAGAAGAGATGCTGAAAAAAATACATCCTGATGACCGTTTGAAAAAATACATTCATGAGCTCCGCTTTTTCAGATTACTGGATACGCTGGAAATCCAGGAACGTAAGGCATATAGTGTGGTTTCAAAAATCAGGATGAAAGATAAAAATGATACCTACAGATGGGTAAAACATCGTATGTTTTATGTGTATTCACCTGATAACGGCCGATTGAGATTAGCTCTCTGTCTTTATAATATGGCTCTTACTTCACCTGGTGTTCCTGATTTTATGATTGTTAATGTAATAAAAGGGGAAGTGGTGGTAAAAGATAAACTTGATTATAAAAATATTTTAAGCCCAAGAGAATGGGAAGTTTTAAAATTTATCGGGGAGGGATATGCCAGTAAAGAAATTGCAGGTCTTCTTTCTATCAGCATCAATACAGTAAACAGACACCGTCAGAATATTTTGGAAAAGTTAAAAGTGAAAAATTCTACCCAGGCTTTTAAAGACAGTTTTTCGTAAATATTCATCTTGAAACATCCGGAAAGTTCACCATGTTATTTTGTATCTTATGATTAATTTTATAACTTGAATACAGATTAGCAAGAACCCTACATGATGAAAAGAAGTGAAGAAATTACCCATCAGTATTTTGCCTTTTTAGATCAACATATCCATGAGGTTATTTCAGGAAATGTCCCTGAATTTCTGGAGCTCAATGAAATCGCCAGAGAACTTGCGGTTTCCCATAAACATCTTACCGATACGATCAAAAAAGAAACAGGGCAGCACCCTTGCTTTTTTTATGATGAAAAAATTATTGAACAGGCAAAACAGATGCTTATTATTACCGATAGATCGGTAGCAGAAATTGCGCGTATTTTTACTTATGACCCATCTAATTTTTCAAAATTTTTCAAAAAAATGACCGGTTTTACTCCGGGAAAATTCAGAAATTTCCATACGCTTTAAACTGACTATTTTTTTTCTTTAAAATTGCTACTGAAGGAAGTTGGAGAGAATTTTCGTCTCTGGGTAGGGATTTAATCGTGCTGAAATACCTGCTGTAAAAGGTAATTTAGTGAATTAAAATGTTAAAATTACTGCAAAATAATCTTTTATAAATGAGATGGTTGTAAAAAATAATTGCCTTTTTTTATTATTTTTCTATTAATATTTCTTTATTGTTTACTTTTTTTATTAAATTTAGGTAAGAAAAAACTAATTAATTCAAAAAGGATAAATGTTAAAAAGAAACCTATATAGAGCATTAAGTTTGGTTTCCAGAGAATAAGAATAAATTATTGTGCCTTTAATAATATTTAATCTTAATATGGGAGCTTAAGCCCTTTAAATAGTTATATATTTGTTTTTTTTAAACCACAACAAACAAGATTAAGGATGAGCATCAATTTCACAACAGCAACTATCAAAGACTTTGAGAATATACCAGACAATGATATGGCTCAAAGGGCTGAAATTTTTTATGAATATTTAGACTATGTAAAGTCTAATGGACACATGAATTACAGACTGAAGAATACTTCAGGGACCAATGCAATACTGAATGTAAATATTGCAAACCACAACAGAGAATTTGTTAGTTTTGTATCCAGTGATTATTTAGGGTTTACGCAGCACTCTAAAGTAAAACAAGCTGCTATTGAGGGAATAGAAAAATATGGTACCGGTACAGGAGCAACTCCTCTTATCGGTGGATATTTTGACTACCACAATGCTTTAGAAAAGAAAATTTCAAGCTTCTTTAAAAGAACAGAAGATGAGGCTGTAGTATTTACAACAGGTTATACCGCCAATAGTGCGAGTTTACAATGTTTAATGCAGAAAGAAGACCTTGCTATTTTAGATATGGCTGTACACGCCAGTGTGCATGAAGGATGTGCTTTTACCAATAAAAAAACATTTCCTCACAATAATTTGGAATCTTTGGAACACATTTTGAAGGTATCTGAAAATCTGTACCGTACGAAACTCGTTATTGTGGACGGAGTGTATTCCCAGGATGGTGATACCTCCCGTATTAATGAGATCTATGACCTTGTGAAAAAGTATAATGCCTTTCTGATGGTAGACGACGTACATGGTGTCGGCATCCTTGGAGAAACCGGAAGAGGTACTTTGGAACAGGCTGGGTTATTGGATAAAGTAGACATCATTACAGGTACATTCAGCAAAACATTTGGAAATCTTGGAGGATATGTCATTGCAGATAAAAAAATAGCTGCATTCATCAGATTCCATTCCCGCCAGCAGATCTTCTCAGCTACAGCTCCACCATCATCCGCCGGAATCGTTAAAGCCATTGATTTAATTGACGAAGAACCTATCTGGAGAGAAAAACTCTGGGATAATATCAATTATTTCAAAAAAGGACTTGATGACTTAGGATTAGATACAGGCGTTACATGTTCTGCAATTATTCCCGTAAAAATTGGAGACCCCTATGTAACAGGAGAAGCCGGAAAACTACTAATAGAAAAAGGAATCTATACCAATCCGATTCTTTACCCGGCTGTACCAAGAAAAGATGCACGTATCAGGATGAGTGTAACGGCAAGACACGAAAAAGAACATCTCGACAAAACGCTTAATGCGTTTGATGATATTAATAAAAAATTGCATATTGCGAAAAAATAATAATTATGCCTAGAAAAGTAGTGCAGGGCCCCATTAGGGACAAAGAAAAAACAAAGCAGAAACTGCTTGCTGCAGTTGGTAAAATTTTAAGAGTAAAAGGATATTCCGGACTAAAAGTAAGCAAGATAGCTGCCGTTGCCGGATTTGATAAAAAATTGATCTACGAGTACTTTGGAAGTACTGATAAACTGATCGATGAGTATATCAAATCTCAGGATTACTGGAGCCAGGTCAACCAGGACGTTGATATGGATTTCTCAGACGGTGGGCACGAACTTACTAAAATGGTGGTATTAAACCAGTTCGAAAACCTGAAGAAAAATAAAGAACTTCAGAAGATTATCCTTTGGGAACTTTCAGAAAGTAAGCCTATTCTTAAGAAATTAGTTGAACAACGTGAAGAAGTAGGAGAAGTTTTATTTGGAAACATCTCAGATCCTTACTTTGGTGAAGGAGTAGCAACAAGACATAGAGCAATTATGGCTCTTATTGTTTCCGGTGCTTACTATCTTAACCTTTATACAGGATATAACGCAAACAAGTTCTGCGGTATTGACCTGAAAACTGAAGAAGGTAGAAAAGAGATTGAAGGCGCTATCGTTGAGTTGATTGACTTTGCATACAGTAAAAAAAAGTAAGGGTTAAAAGTTTTCCGATTTGAACAGAAATATGTTTTTGTTGATATTTGAAAACTTTTAATTTTCAAATTAAAACTATATTTCTTATTTTTGACCAATGGAAAATTTTATAGTATCTGCAAGAAAATATCGTCCTCAGGAGTTTGATACGGTTGTAGGACAATCCCATATTACGGATACTTTAGAACATGCAATTGAAGAAAGTCAATTAGCTCAGGCATTACTTTTTTGCGGTCCTCGTGGTGTGGGTAAAACTACTTGTGCCAGAATTCTTGCAAGAAAGATCAATGAGAAAGATGGCTCGGTTTCAGAAGACGGCTTTGCTTACAATATCTATGAATTGGATGCTGCATCCAATAACTCTGTAGATGATATCAGAGAACTTATAGATCAGGTACGTTTTGCACCTCAGGTTGGTAAATACAAAGTATATATCATTGATGAGGTTCATATGCTGTCTTCTGCCGCTTTCAATGCTTTCCTTAAAACGCTGGAAGAACCGCCTGCTCACGCTATTTTTATTTTGGCAACAACGGAGAAACATAAAATTATTCCAACAATTTTATCCCGTTGTCAGATCTATGACTTTAAAAGAATTGTCATTGAAGACATTCAGAATCATCTTAGAAACATTGCCCAAAAAGAAAATATCCAGTATGAAGATGATGCATTGTACTTGATCGCTCAGAAAGCCGACGGTGCATTAAGAGATGCGCTCTCTATCTTCGACAGACTTTCTACCTTCTCCCAGAAAAATATTACCCTGGCAAAAGCCGCTGAAGTACTCAATATTCTGGACTATGATCAGTATCTGAACATCGTGGATCTCGCCAAGGAAAACAAAATTCCTGACGTGCTTTTCGCCTTCAATGAGATTGTAAAGAAAGGTTTTGATCCTCATATTTTCATTGCCGGATTAGGAAATCATTTCAGAGATCTGATGATGGCGCAGAATGCTTCCACCATGGAACTCATTGAAGTAGGAGAGAAAACCAAGGCCAAATTTGTAGAGCAAGGACAAAAATGGGCCGCCCAGCAGCTTATCGATGGTATTGAAATCTGTAATCATGCGGATATTAATTATAAGAATTCAAAAAACCCAAGACTTACGGTTGAAATTGCATTAATGCAGCTGGCTTCACTGACAGCTAATTTAGGCGATACTAAAAAAAAAAATTCCTGATACTGGCCCCGTTTCTCAGTGAGAAACAGGAGGTAAAGATGCCGGAAAAAGCTCCGGAAAAGAAAGAAGTTAAAGCAGAATCACAACCTGCAGCTTCCCAGATAGTTCAGGAAGTTTCAGTGGCAAAAACAAACAAACCGTTATCAAGACCGGGAATTTCTTCCGGTTTCAGCATCAATTCCTTTTTGAATAAAGAAGATAAAGTAGAAGCCACAGAAGATGTTGTGGTAAGAACTGATCATCTTCCGCAGAACCATTTTACAGACACAGACCTGCAGATGGAATGGAAAATTATGCTTAAACAGCTTCAGGTAAAAAATAATTTTGTATTTAATGCCGTAAAGACCTTCAAACTGGTAAAAGCTGAAGAGCATAAAATCAAAGTTTTATTCCCTTCAGATTCTGCAAAAGTAGAATTTGATAAAATAAGCGGAGAATTTTTTAATCATTTTAAAAGAAAAATTCAGAATCATAGTATCGAGGTAGAATACGTCAGAGACGTTGAAAATCTGAAGATTGAGGTGGTGACGAAAAGAAAGATGTTTGAAAAATTTATAGAAAAAAATCCACTTTTGAAAGATCTTGATGATTTAATGAAGTTTGATTTGACATAATTTTTATATATTTGTCAAATATTTCTGTCGAAAATAAGTTTTTGACAAAAACAAATTACAACCAGAAACGCTAAATAAAGACATTTCCAGAATAAAATGGAAAAATTGACTAAAACATATCAGTCTTTCTTTGCACCCGCTAATTACTTTTTTAGCGGTTATTTTAGTTTTTCTGCTTCTTATTATAGAAATTTCAGAACGTATTACCGATTTTATTGGTACTGTTAACTGAATTTCTTTCCAAAAAATACAGGAGAAGTAGAGCCCTATTATTTTCCTGATTCCTTTAAACAATTTTGAACGGCATTTTTTGAAAAGAATTATAAATTAAATTTTATAATCCAAAGGGCTATTGCTGTCAATGAATAATTAATATAAAAAAACAATAAAAATTTAGAATAATGAATTTAAATGATTTAAAAAATGAGTGGATCGATGGGCTTACACAGCCTCTAATGATTGCAGGACCATGCAGCGCGGAAAGTGAAGCTCAAATGCTTGAAACGGCCAGGAGAATTAAAGAATCCAATGCTAATGTATCAGTTTTCCGTGCCGGCATCTGGAAGCCCCGTACCAAACCCAACGGTTTTGAAGGAGTAGGAGTGATCGGTTTGAACTGGCTGAAAAAGGTAAAAGAAGAATATGGTTTTAAAACAGCAACTGAGGTAGCTAATGCACACCACGTGTTTGCAGCTTTAGAAGCAGACGTTGATGTTCTTTGGATCGGTGCGCGTTCTACAGTGAATCCATTTACAGTACAGGAAATTGCAATGGCTTTAAGAGGGACTGATAAACCTGTATTTGTGAAAAACCCTGTGAATCCGGATCTTGCATTATGGATCGGAGCATTGGAAAGACTTTTAGGACAAGATATTAAAAATCTGGGAGTCATTCACAGAGGGTTTTCAACCTACCAGAAAACAAAATACAGAAACAATCCAAACTGGCAGATTGCCCTTGATTTCAAGAGCCAGTTCCCAAATATTCCAATGTTAATCGACCCTTCTCACATCTGCGGAAACAGAACAGGTCTTGCTGATATTACGCAGGAAGCCCTTAACGTAGGATACCAGGGAGCAATTATTGAATCTCACTGCAATCCTGATGAAGCGTGGAGTGATGCTTCCCAGCAGATTACCCCTGAAGTTCTTGCAGACCTTATCGGAAATCTGAAAGTGAGAAGCTCTAATCTTGCAGGTTTTGAAGGAGAGATGGGAAGACACAGAACTTTGATCTCAGATCTTGACTTCCAGTTAATTGAACTTCTTTCTCAAAGAATGAAAATTTCTGAGAAAATCGGTAAGCTTAAAAAGGAAAATGACATTGCGATCTTCCAGCCTGAGCGTTGGAAAGTAATCACGGAATATGCAACTCAAAAAGCAAAAGAAACAGGAATGTCTCAGGAATTTATTGAAAAAGTATTCAAAGCGATTCACGAAGAATCTATTGAAGTTCAGAATAATATTATGATCGAAAGATAAATTGCGGATAATAGTAAGAGAAGCATCATTTTTACTATATATTCAGAAAAAAAATAAATCAGGGCTTAGTCATCAGTATGTAGGGCAATTGAAACATTTGTTTTTAAACCTATTTCCTGAATGCTAAGCCCTAATTGCGTATATTTGCACCAGCATTATCTATGAAAGGAAAAATCATTAAATCTACAGGCAGTTGGTACCAGGTTTTGGAATTGGAAACAAATAAAATTTTCGAGGCCAGAATCAGGGGGAAATTCAAATTAATAAAAACCAGACTTACCAATCCACTTGCTGTAGGAGATTTTGTTGAGTTTCAACTGGAGCAGGATGATATAGCCTGGATCACAAAAATTGAACCACGCTCCAATTATCTGATCAGAAAATCTGTAAACCTTTCAAAAGAAGCTCATATTATTGCTTCCAATATTGATTTGGCATGCTTTATCTTTACCCTGAAACATCCTGAAACATCTTTAGGATTTCTGGACAGGTTCCTGGCGTGCTGTGAAGCCTATAACATTACCCCACTGATTCTTTTTAATAAAATTGATGTTTTACACGAAGAAGAAATTGAAATTGTAAAAGACATTGAATTCTTATATCAGGAAATTGGATATGATACCCTGGAAATTTCTTCCTATTCGAAATTGAATCTGGATCAGCTTCAGGAAATTCTTAAAGATAAAACCTCGGTGTTTTTTGGCCATTCAGGCTGTGGAAAATCTACTTTAGTGAATGCTTTGCAGCCAGGACTGAATTTGAAGACGTCTGAGATTTCTGATACGCATCTGAAAGGAAAGCACACAACAACTTTTGCCCAGATGCACTTTTGGCATTTTGGCGGAAACGTTATTGATACTCCGGGAGTCCGTGAATTTGCAATGATTGATATTGAAAAAGAAGAAGTGCAGCATTATTTCCCTGAAATTTTCAAAAAGAGAGAAGAGTGCAAATTTCACAACTGTCTTCATATCAATGAACCGAAATGTGCCGTTATCGATGCTCTTGAAACAGGCGAGATTCAACATTCCCGCTATGCAACTTATATTAAATTGATGGATGAAGCAGAAGAAGCCTCCCAAAAATAATTAATAAAACCTTTTTAGTACATATTTTGTTAGAAATACAGAGGCTGTCTGCGGATGGTCTCTTTTCTGTTTTAAAAATTACTGAAAATGATACCCTTATCAAGATGTTAAACCTTGGCAAAGGTGCTTTCTTACTATTACAGGATAATATTTACTGTTATTATTTTTTTAAAGATTAATTTAATGTATTCTGGATGTTTTATTTCTAGTAATTATTTTTTTTGATTTTTAAATAAAAAAATATTCGTTTTTAGATAACTCTACTTTTCACTTTTACAGTTTTGGCAGATAACTCCACTTTTGTCACATTTTGGGCCATCAAATAATTGGATTTTCAGAAAATGAAATTATTTCACCAATTGAAATAAAATGGAGAAAATCATTAAATATGATCCAATATTAATTGTAAAATTATATAATTAATAAAAAATAATGCTATTTTTTGAAAATAAAAAACCCAGCCGAAGCTGGGTAAAAACTAATAACCATGAAAACTCAAATTAAACATGAGAATCGCAATAGAATAAACAATTACTGTGCCAAAGTTTGTGTTACAATTTCTTAATAAAAGTTATTTTTATGTTAAAAAAAAATTAAAATAAAAATCAAAGATATTTTTTGTAATTTTGCGCCATTAAAAAAATATACATTTATGTCTAACATTACATTCACTATGATTAAGCCTGATGCTGTTGCTGACGGACATATCGGTGCTATATTGGGTAAGATTGCTGAAGGAGGTTTTAAGATCAAAGCTTTAAAATTAACTCAGCTTACAGTTGCTGATGCAAAAAAATTCTATGAAGTACATGCTGAGAGACCATTTTATGGAGAATTGGTAGAATTCATGAGCTCTGGTCCTATCGTTGCAGCAGTTTTAGAAAAAGACAATGCAGTTGAAGACTTCAGAACATTAATTGGTGCTACTAACCCTGCAGAAGCTGCAGAAGGTACTATCAGAAAAATGTTTGCAAGAAGCATCGGAGAAAATGCTGTTCATGGTTCAGATTCTGACGAGAATGCATTAATCGAAGCTCAATTCCATTTTTCAGGAAGAGAGATTTTCTAAGAAAATCATCTTACAAAATAAGAAATCCGGAGAATTTTCTCCGGATTTTGTTTTTATATGGGATTAAAGGTTATTTTCAATGGCTCCCACATTTTCTCTGTACAGTTCAACAGGTTTATTAAGCAAAACTGCAATCACCGTCATTTGTTTATCCAGTCTTTCTTTGGGAATATCAATATAAATAATTCCTGGGCGGTCACTCCAGTAAAGTTTATTATAGATCGTATGATTAAGCATGCTGCCTTCTCCTACGATTCTTATTCTGGCAATGTTATTTTTTATCCCTTTCAGAGCAACAGGGCCGGTAGGTACTCCTTCCACAAAAAGGTAAAGAGTCTGTTGGTCTTTTGACAGAGCGCTCATTCCTGAGTAATGACCAGACGGAAGACCTTTTCCTGTTTCAAATAAAGCCTCTGCATGTTTGCTTATCCATTCTATAGTTTCCGGATTTGTTTTAGACGTTTTTTTTATTTTCATCTCAATGCCATCACTGGTAAGGCCGTCCTGTGTAAGTAAATTTTGATCATAGTTCAGCGCATTGGCAATATCATAGGCTGCTTCCTGAGTATTTTTGTTTTCCAGTATTTCGGGAAGCGGATGCTCCTTTTTCTTAAAATCTTTTAGAAATACAGGAGGTGTGTCGAAAGTAATTTCTGCCACAGTGACATCTTTGTCAAATTTTACATGGGTGAAATTCAGTGTCAGTGTTTTTTCAGCGTTATAATCCATTTTGACAACAGCAGATGGCTCTCCGATTATTTTTACTGAAAGAGGTCTGGTTGCCAATCCGTAAATTTTTGCAAAATTTTTTGTTTCTTCCAGATACAGGAATACAGATTTTTTAGAGTTAGACAAAGAAGATTTCCCTTTATAATTATCAAAAGGAATTCCACGGGTGGTTTCATAGATGGCATGTTCATTTTTGGAGGTCCATCTCCCCAGGTTTTTTAAAATCTCAATTTGTTCTTCGGGAATGGTACCGTCTGGTTTGGGACCTATATCAAGAAGAAGATTTCCTCCCATGCTGATGACGTCTGCCAGTGTTCTTACAATCATATTGGGTGTCTTATAACTTTTGTCAAAAGGCTGATATCCCCAGGAATCATTCATGGTGTAACAAAGCTCCCAATATGGATTTTGTGGCGGAACTACGGGAATACCCTGTTCAGGAGTATCGTAATCTCCGTGATTGTTAAGCCTTGAATTAATGATGATATTGGAATTGTATTTCTTGAGTAAATCCAGGGTTTGAGAAGCTTTCCATTCTTCAGCAGGATGTTCCCAGTCGCCATCAAACCAAAGAAGATCCGGAGAATATTGGGTCGAAAGCTCATTGAGTTGACCTTGATAATAGCTTATAAAATTCTGCCAGCGCTTTGGATCATTTTTAAGTTCGTAGCGTTTTTTTGTTCTCGTATTGATGTCATAATAAGGATGGCTCCAATCCGGCAATGAGAAATAAAGGCCTGTTTTCAGTCCCGATTTTTTAAGCGCAGAAACAAATGGACTTAAAACATCTTTTTTGGCAAGAGAATTTTTAGGAATGGTTGTGGCCTTTTCTGCTCTTGAGTCCCACAATGAAACTCCGTCATGGTGTTTGGTTGTAATGACAGCATATTTTGCTCCGGATTCCTTAATAAGATTGGCCCATTGTTCCGGTTGATATTTTGAAGCTGAAAAACCATTCAGCTGCTTCATATAATTTTCGTGATTAATATAATTATTGAAGAAGGACCATGATTCCGAGATTCCATTGACGGAATAGATCCCCCAATGAATAAAAACACCCAGTTTTGCATTTTTAAACCATTCCATTTTTTTGCTGTTGTCAACTGTCTGAACTTGTGCATCAATACTATGTGCATATAATATCAATCCAAGGAAAACAGCTTTAATCAGACTACTTTTCATATATAGATTTATTTTACCATTAAATATAGATAAAGAAAGCATTATAGTATAGAATAGTTTCTAATATTTACTGAATTGTTATCAAAACGTTTCTTATTATTGTATTTTTATAATGGAACGTTTATTGTAAAATTCATCTGAAAGAGAAATTATGAAAATTCCAGCAATATTAATGGCGAGTTTATTAGCGGTAGGTGTTTCTGCACAGACTACTAAGCCGGAAGGTAAAACCGGAAAGCCAGTTAAAAAAGTAAAGAAAGCCACTTCTACAGATACGGTGGATAAGAAAAAACCAGGAACACCCAAGCATGTTGTTAAAAAAGATACACTTGTACTCCGTGGGCATGGGTGTCCGGCTTGCGGAATGGGGTAGAAGATGAGAAAGCCAATGTTAGGAGTATCAATGATGGCAGAGGCAGATTTTGTTTCTGCTATTTTGCCATTGTTGCAGAATAATTCTATCGAAGTGATGGAATGGTCTTTTGATACCCTTTATCATACCCATGAACCGGAGTGGCTTCGGGATCTGTTGAATTTCTATGCTGAAAATAGCCGCTTAATAGGACATGGGGTTTATTATTCTTTGTTTGATGCGAGATGGACGGAAAGACAGGAAGAATGGCTGAAACAACTTAAAGAAGAAGTCAGTCTGCGCAAATACAACCATATCACGGAACATTTTGGCTTCATGAATACTGAGAATTTCCATCAGGGGGTGCCGTTGCCGGTATCTTTACATTCCAAAACTTTACAAATAGGAAAAGACAGATTATACAGACTTCAGGAAACTGTAAATATTCCTGTAGGAATAGAAAATCTGGCATTTTCATTTTCCATAGAAGATGTTAAAGAACAGGGAATATTTCTTGATCAGCTGACGGAAGATACAAACGGCTTTCTGATTCTTGATCTTCATAATATTTACTGCCAATCCTGTAATTTCGAAGCAGGAATGCAGGAGATAATTGACTTATATCCTTTGGATAAGGTAAAAGAAATTCATCTTTCAGGAGGAAGCTGGCAAGAGAGTGTATATGGAAAGAAGCAGGTGAGGAGGGATACTCATGATGATATTATTCCTGAAGAAATTCTTTCAGTTTTTCCCTCAGTCATGGCGCAATGTCCAAATCTGGAATATATTATTATTGAAAGACTCGGGCATACTTTAAAAACGGAAGAAGAAAGAAATAATTTTCTGGAAGATTTTAATAAAGTGAGAACAATAATTGAAACTTCAGATTTGAAATTGAAAGAAAAAAGCAATTGGTGTAAAAAGGAAATGAAACTTCCGGAGAAACCTTTGGAAGACCTTCTTTTGTATGAAGAACAGTCGAAACTTACAAGGCTTCTTTATGATAATGCAGAAGTGGAAACTGTCAAAGATCAGGATTTTCATTATTTTAAAACAGAAAACTGGGACTCCGAAATGCTCCTTACAGCCCAGAATATTATTAAAAAATGGAATCCTTATTAATTCTATTCTCTGATAACCAAAATCAAAATATATGAAAATGACAACATTAATATTGATCATTACCGCCGTCCTTACTGCTCTGATAGGAGGACTTTTCTATGCTTATTCGTGTTCCGTTGTTCTCGGCCTGGGAAAACTTTCTGATACAGAATATCTCAAAGCGATGCAGAATATCAACCGCGAAATTCTGAACCCTGTTTTCTTTATGAGCTTTATGGGAACAGTTATTCTTCTTCCTTTATCTACGTTTTTGTTCCGGGGGCAGCAGCCTGTCTTTATTTTTCTCCTGTTGGCTACTCTGGCTTATCTGATTGGTGTTTTTGGAGTAACCGTTGCCGGAAATGTTCCGATGAATGATGCTTTGGATAAGTTTGATATATCCGGCTCTACAGCAGAAGCCATCAGGCAGATGCGGGATAATTTTGAAAACAGATGGAATTTTTTGAATAATATAAGAACTGTATTTTCAGTAGTTTCTATCATTTTTGTGGTCTGCGCCTGTATCTGGAACAGAGAAGTATGAAAATATAATGGATTAAGTGAAAATACTTACTATTAAATTAAGTATTTCTACGGATGTGTACGTATGGTTTTATTCGGATCTTTGTGTAGTTAGTAAGACAATTTTAAGCATTTTCAATACATTGAAAAAGATTATAACCAGGACGACTTAAATTTCCAAACAAGAGAAAAGGCAGCCATTGGCTGCCTTTTGTTTAGTATTTTGATTCTTTTATATCTTTAAAAGTTCAATTGTTCTTTCCGGACTTTCAGCTGAGAAAACAGCATTTCCTGCAACAAGAACATCAGCACCGGCTTCAAATAATTTAGAAGCGTTGTCAAGATTTACTCCACCATCTATCTCGATAAGCGCTGTTGAATTATTGCTCAAGATCAGATCTTTGGTTTCTGCAATCTTTTTGTAGGTATTTTCAATGAACTTCTGTCCTCCAAATCCTGGATTTACACTCATTAACAATACAAGATCCACATCTGCAATAATGTCTTCAAGCATTAATACCGGAGTAGAAGGGTTTAAAACAACACCTGCTTTTGCTCCTTTACTCTGAATGTGGTGAATGGTTCTGTGAAGATGAGTACATGCCTCATAATGTACAGAAACAAGATCAGCACCATGATTGATGAATTCATCAACATATTTTTCAGGCTCCACGATCATCAGGTGAACATCTACAAATTTTTTAGCATGCTGCTGAACGGTTTTCATTACCGGAAAACCAAAAGAAATGTTAGGAACAAATCTTCCGTCCATGACATCAATGTGGAACCAGTCGGCCTGAGAATTGTTCAGCATTTCAATGTCTCTTTGCAGATTCCCAAAGTCTGCCGATAATAGGGATGGAGCAATAAGCTTCGTTTTCATTTTTACTTTTTATACTTTTACTTAGATTTCTTTCTTTAAAATGGATTAACAACCAAAAAATAATACAGGGAAATACCTCCCAATACAATAGCCTCCATGATTGTTAATTTGATATTGTTAATTTTAATAACTAATAATCTGTCAATTATAAATAATCCTAAAGGCACAATACTGACAATTACCAACATCTCAAGGATCATATTATATGCCGACCCTATTTTGGGAGGATCAAATATTTTATATACAGCTAAAAAAATGATGTAACTAAAAAAGACAGCTGTTAAAACCGATATAAAAGTTGGTTTCCGGATCAGATGATAAAAGACGTTTCTCATTTTTATTAATGATACTTCAGTTTCATTTCCGGTTTGATCTTAAGAACTGTTTCATAGATAAGTTTGATCACATTACCTACATCTTCTTTAGATACCATTTCAACTGTAGTATGCATATAACGCAAAGGTAAGGAAATTAAAGCACTTGGTACGCCGCCGTTAGAATGAGCAAAAGCATCTGTGTCAGTTCCGGTAGCTCTGCTGGCTGCAGCTCTCTGGAAAGGAATTTTCTTGGTTTTTGCAGTGTCAATAATTAGTTCTCTGATGGTATGATGAACACTTGGTGCGAAGAATACAACCGGCCCGGCTCCACATTTCTGATCTCCTTCTTTTTTCTTTTCAATCATCGGAGTGGTAGTATCGTGGGTAACATCGGTTACAATAGCAATATTCGGTTTAATAGTATCAGCGATCATATCTGCTCCATATAAACCTACCTCTTCCTGTACAGAGTTTGTAATATAAAGTCCGAACGGGATAGATTTCTTATTTTCTTTTAAAAGTCTCGCAACTTCAGCAATCATGAAACCACCGATTCTGTTGTCCAGGGCTCTGCAGACAAAATATCTGTCGTTCATTTCAAAGAATTCATCCGGGTAAGTAATCATACATCCTACATAGATCCCCATTTCTTCCACCTCTTTTTTAGAAGTAGCACCACAGTCGATAAAGATATTTTCTATTTTTGGAGTAGGCTCATTTTGATTGGTTCTTGTATGAATAGCCGGCCATCCGAATACTCCTTTTACAATTCCGTTTTCCCCATGGATATGCACAACTTTTGAAGGAGCAATCGTCTGATCAGAGCCTCCGTTTCTGATCACGTAGATCAATCCGTCATCCGTAATATAATTGACATACCACGAAATTTCATCAGCATGGGCTTCAATCACTACTTTGAATTCAGCTTCCGGATTGATGATCCCATAGCAGGTCCCGTAATGATCTACTTCTATTTTGTCCACATAGGGTCTGATGTAGTCCATCCAGACTTCCTGTCCTTTATGTTCGTAACCTGTTGGTGATGAAGTGTTTAAATATTTCTCTAAAAATTTCAAAGATTTCTTTTCAAATTTCATAAAAAGGAATGATTTTTGCGTTTAATTTTTCTTCTTATAAGTGTAAAAATAATGAATTTTAGTAAGATTATCTGCCTTTTTGTTTTCTTTTTTGGGGTCAGTGTTTTTGGCCAGAAGGATGGTATAGTGGCAAAACCACTCAACCAATATCCGCCTGAATCCCTGAAAGTGGATGAATTTGGCAATAAGTATTATTATGACGAACAGCAGAAGATTAAGGTGTATGAAATCAATGGGGAGCCTGTAGTTGTATTGGATGAGTTGGTTTTAGTGAATAAACCGAGATTTAATAACCAGCTGGATAAGAATTACTATTATTTTCTGAATAAAAAACTTTACAGGGTATATCCGTTATTTGTTACCGCATTGCAGCAGTACAGGGATATCCAGAAAGATATGACTGATCTGGACAGCAAGGCCAAAAGAAAGTTTGTAAGAGAAAGACAGAATATGCTTGCAGATCAATATGAAAAGCAACTAAGAGATCTTACTACTACCGAAGGACAGGTTTTTGCAAAGCTGATGAACAGGGCAACCGGAAAAAATGTATTTGAAATTATCAAAGAATTAAGAGGAGGATGGAGTGCTTTCTGGTGGAATGTAAAAGGAAAAATGGCTGATATTGATCTGAAAGAACGTTACGATCCTCACACTAACAGAAGTGATGAATTTATAGAATCATTACTGCAGTCTAACTGGAACTCAGGCTATCTGCAACCTTATCCCGGAGCCAATGATTTTAAAGTAAAGAAATAATATAAATTCCTGTAAGTGATCTTACAGGAATTTTTCTTTTAATTTATCGAATACAATTTTATCTATTGGCAGAGGAAAAGGATTGTCTGGCCTGTCGATATCAATCCATTCTGTTTTTTCAATGCAGGGATCCAAAATAATAAAGTCTTCCTCGTTGACGATGTCTACTATATAATATAGGGTAAGAAGCTGCTCATTTTCTTTGAAACGGGATACCAGAAAATTTTCCTGAGTATAGAAATGTTCCAGAATATTGATCTTTACATTCAGTTCTTCATCAAACTCACGATGCAGACATTCCAGTACTCCTTCACCGTATTCCAATCCGCCGCCCGGAAATTTCATTAAAGGTTCGCCGGCATATTCTTCAAATAGGGTCAGAACTTGTTTGTCTTTTACCGCACACGCATACACTCTAATGTTGATCTTATCTATCATATATATAATGTATAATATTTTGTATAGCTAATGTAAGGAATTTTGTTGAGAAAAAGCTGGAAGTAGGAAGTATGGAGGTGGAAGTTAATACGATCTATTTTTAATAATACTGCTCAACGTATCTTAATTGATTATTATTAAAATAAAAAATCAAAATTAATTAAGCAGCTGGTTCTAACCATTCAGCTTCTGTCCTCAAGCTTCCATGTTACAATTTAATTGCATTAATCATCTCTCTTTTTCCCGGAGGTCCCTGTTTTTTCTCCACCTGGAAATTTAATTCCTGAAGAATTCTCCTTACGCTGCCTTTAGAAGAGTAGGTGGTTAATAATCCATTAATGGCCATTTTGTCAGAAACGAGTTCAAATAATGGCTTTTCCCATAAGTCTGGCTGTACTCTTGCTCCAAAACAGTCGAAATAAACAAGGTTGATTTTTGGCAAGTCAATGTCTTTCAGGTCGAAAAAGTCACATTCTATCTTTTTTAGATTGAATCCACTAATGATTTCTACTGACTTTTCCCAATCTGCCAGATGAATTTTCTGATAAATATTTTTAAACTCAGGGTTATCGAAAAGTTCAAAGTAAGCCAAATCCTTAACTTCGGATTCATTTATGGGGTATTTTTCGAGCGAAAAATAATTGATGACATGATTTTTGTCAGTTTTTAAATATTCATTAATTGTTACCAAAACATTCAAACCTGTTCCAAAACCGAGTTCTAAAATATTAATTTCGCAATCATTTATTAAATTTAGTCCATTTTTAATAAACACGTGTTCGGCTTCCTGCAGGGCTCCGTGATGAGAATGGTAGTTTTCATTTAAATCATTGATAAACAATGTTTTACTACCGTCGTTGGTGGTCTTTATTTCTCTTTTCAAGCTATTTTTTTGTCAAATTTACTCTAAAATTTTTATATTTAGAAAATTATGTTAAATTTGTAGAACATCGTAAAAATTTTAAAAAATGATAATTCAAAAAACTGAAAACTCCAGAATTTCTACATTTGACCCTAACAATTTTTCATTTGGTGGTACTTTTATTGATCATATGATCATTTGTGAGTACGAAAACGGAAAATGGGGTGATGTAAAATTAGTTCCTTACGGTCCGATTCCATTTACCCCAGCCATGATGGGAGTAAACTATGGACAAGCTTGTTTTGAAGGTATGAAAGCCTATAAAGACAAAGACGGGCAGGTTTTCCTTTTCAGGCCTGAAAAGAATTTTGAACGTATCAACAAGTCAGCGAAGCGTCTTGCTATGCCGGAAGTGACTGAAGAAATGTTTTTAGACGGATTGAAAGCTTTGGTAGATATTGACAGAGAGTGGATTCCACAGGGGGAAGGAATGTCGCTTTATATCAGACCTTTGATTTTTGCTACTGAAGAAGCTTTGAAAGCAAGAGTATCTAATAAATATATGTTTGCCATTGTTGCAACACCTGCAAAGAGCTATTATTCTGAGCCGGTATCTGTGAAAATCTCCGATCACTATTCGAGAGCTGCAAACGGAGGAGTAGGTTCTGCAAAAGCTGCAGGGAACTATGCTGCTTCTTTCTATCCAACTCAGTTAGCAATTGAAGAAGGATATGAGCAAATCATCTGGACAGATGATGCTACGCACGAATATTTCGAAGAGAGTGGTACAATGAATGTATTCGTAAGAATTAACGATACCATTTATACCCCTCCAACATCTGAAAAGATCCTTGACGGAGTAACAAGAGACAGCTTTATCCAGCTAGCTAAGAAAAGAGGTATTGAAGTAAAAGTAGAGCCGATTCCTGTGAAAACAGTTATTGAAGCTTTAAAGAACGGTGAGCTTAAAGAAGTATGGGGAGTAGGTACAGCTGTAGTAACCACTCAATTCCAGGCGTTAGGATATCAAGGTGAAAAACTTGAGCTTCCAAGATTATCTGATGAAGAAAGCTATGCAGCTCTTCTTAAGAAAGATCTGGTAGACCTTCAAAACAACCTTTCTGAAGATCCGTTCGGATGGAGAGTGATGGTAGATCACGCTTTGGAAACAGTATAATAGTATTGATATAACGATATGAAAGCCGGGTTTTTCCCGGCTTTTTCGTATCTATGTATTTGTGTAAAATATACGAAGCGTTTCGGCGGAGATCAATACCTTACAACATTCACATATTTCTGTGTCAAGTTTTGTAATTGATTCACGAAATGTGTATTTTCGCAAAAGTTTATGAGAAAAATACTCTTCATATCAGCCATAAGCCTGTTGAGCTGCAACAGAAATGCACAGACGGCCCATCCTCCTGTAGGCGGTGTTTTAAGCCAAAAAGATCTGGATGTTTCTAAGAACAGGATGAAAAATTTGAATGTCATAGAAATAGGGCAGATTCAGGATTGGATCAGCGGTCAGTCTGTGAAGTATTATCCTACGCAGCTTAATTATTGGGTAACCGTGGAAGGCTATGATCAGAGAGACAGAAGGAAAGATGAGACTTTGATTTCTTATTCTTATGATCTGTATGATTTTGACCAGACTAAAATCTATGATCAGCCATTTGAGAGAAGAGATGCCAGATTCGGGCACTTTGATGAACTGAGAGCAGTGGAGAACGCTTTGCGTTTTATACATGATGGAGAGGAAGTAACTCTTTTGGTACCGTCTTCTTTAGCCTACGGAACTTACGGAGACGAAAAAAAAATAGACAACGACATTCCATTAATCATAAAATTAAAAGCTTTATAAATACATGAAATTGTTTAACAAGAATATAATTCTGGCAGCGGCAAGTATTTCGCTGATGAGTTGTACCCCAATTTATAAAAAAATGAACGTAGACAAAGAAACTTACGAAGGTCTTAATGACGGACTTTATGCCAATCTTCAAACTACAAAAGGTAACTTAATTGTAAAGTTTGAGGACAAGAAAGCACCAGTAACTGTAGCCAACTTTATCGGTCTTGCAGAAGGGAAAATCGACAACAAAGCTAAGGCTAAAGGAGTTCCTTACTATGACGGAACTATTTTCCACAGAGTAATCAAAGATTTCATGATCCAGGGAGGTGATCCTCAGGGAACTGGAATGGGAGATCCTGGGTATAAATTCGAAGACGAAAGAAACGACCTTAAACACACAGGGAAAGGTGTTCTTTCTATGGCGAATTCAGGACCAAATACCAACGGTTCTCAGTTCTTCATTACTGAAGTAGCTACACCTTGGTTAGACGGAAGACACACGATCTTCGGAAAAGTAGTAAAAGGAAACGATGTAATTGATGCTATTGCTAACGTTGAAAAAGGAGCCCAGGATAAACCTAAAACTGATATCGTTTTAGAAAAAGTTTCTGTTTTCAGCAAAGGTGATGAATACAAACACTACGATGCAGCTAAAACTTTCAATGAAGGAAAAGCTAAAATCGCAGAAAACAATAAAGCTTTTATCGCTAAAGAAGAGGCTGAAAAGAAGAAAAGAGAAGAAGAATTCAAAGCTAACCAGGAGAAAATGGTGGAAAACCTAAAAGCTGGTATGCAAAAAACTGAATCAGGTCTTTACTATAAAATTACAAAAACAGCTGACGGTAAAGCTCCAAAAGCTGGTGACAATGTATCTGTACACTATGCAGGTAAATTGGTAGACGGGACCGAATTTGATTCTTCATTCAAAAGAAACGAGCCTATCGAAATTCCAATCGGAATGGGAAGAGTAATCAAAGGATGGGATGAAGGTATTCTGTTGTTGAAAGAAGGTGAAACTGCTACATTATTGATCCCGCCTGCAATGGCTTACGGAGAAAGAGGAGCAGGAGGAGTGATCCCGCCAAATTCCTGGTTAGTTTTCGATGTTGAGCTTGTAAAAGTAAAATAATTGAATCTTCAAGATATTATCAAAAAGCCGTCCGTAAGGATGGCTTTTTTTATTGGTTCAAATACATTCTGTAACGATTGGCGTACAGGTTACGACACATTTTATGATCTGGAAAGATTAACTGTTTTCCAGTAAAGTAATCTTCAAATTATAATAACCATTATCATGAAAACCAAATCACTTCTGTTTCTGTTTGTTCTTCTGCTGTCGTTGATGGCTTTCTCGCAGACTAAGACCAATCCTGACGATGCAGCAATCAAAAAATCACTTACTTATTTTGTCAATAGCATTCAATCCAAACAGATAGATCGTGCGGTAAGCTGCATATATCCAAAATTTTTCACGATAGTTTCAAAAGAGCAGATGACGCAGATTTTGAATATGACCTACAATAATCCATTCATGAAAATTGAAGTACAGGATCTGAAGTTTGGAAATATTGAAAAACCTGAACTCATTACCGGGGAATATTTTTCTATTACCCATTATTTTTTGAAGCTGAAATGTAATGTCAGTTCATTAAACGATGACATGAAAAAGAAAATGAACAGTGCTTTAACAGCTAAATATGGTGCAGATAATGTGAAATATCTGGCCAGTGAAGGTTCGTATCTCATCAATGCCAATATGAAAGCCTGTGCGGTTTCAAAAGATAAAAAGGCATGGAGGTTCTTAATTCTTGAAAAGGAATATAAAAAAGAACTGGTAAAAATCTTACCTAAGAAAATTCTGGACAAATTCTAAAAGAGTAAGTAATAATTTTTCATAGAATAATACCGTCGTGAAAGTCGGTTTTTGTTTCCTCAAAATACCGTAGAAATACGGATTTCGGCAAGGCTTTATTAATTCTATCTTTATCATGCACTTAAAAGAACAAATAAAAGAATATGTTTGACCTGAATTACGATCAGATAAAGAAGGAAATAGAATCCGAAGTTTGCCAGGAACACGGTCTGCATCCGGAATTGATTAAAACGGATGAGGGCTTCGGAATAAAAGCCTGTTGTGAACCTTTCAAAGAAAAGATGGTTGAGAAATCCGGAAACATGATTGAAGAAGAAACCAAAAAGATCCTTGATGAAATGATGAAGGATTTGTTTAAAGAATAAGTTTTTACGATGTTAAGATAACTTTGTTATCGGAAGCTGCTCCGGATGGAGTGGCTTTTTTATTGGAAATACCGTAGAAATACGGTTTTCCGTAAGGTTGTAGAACTGTATATTTATAGATTTGAAAATATTACTGACTTTATGGACGGAGCTTATATTGCATTAAAGGGATATAAATATCAATTTGATAGAACAATTTTAGAATTATTTAATAACCCTAAAAAAACAATTCAAATTGAGCAACTTCAAGATTATGGGTATGACGACTATTATGTTCAAGTGAAGTATCATGATACAATCTATAATGATGCAAAGAAAAAAGAAAAAATAAAAGACCCTTTAATTAAAATATTGAAGCAATTTATATCGAATAGAGGTAAAAAATTTATTCTTTACATTTATCTAAAAGGGGTTCCGGTTTCAAATAAAGCTCTTACAACTTTAGATTTAAAAAAAATATTGGGAAAAGAAGATTCCCAATTTTTAGAGGTAGATAAAAATGAATTTGTGAAAAATTTCACTCTTATTTATGCCGAAGATTTTGAAATGCAATACAATTCCGTAATTGAAAAAATAAAATTTTTATATTCAAAAACAGATCGTGAAGCAGAAATATACTATTCCTTAATATCTGCTTTTTTATTAGAAATTGTTACTAAAAATCCTTCTTCTAAAATTAATTTAAGGAAAACTTCTAAAAGTGAAATTGACAAATTAATTTATGATAATAAAAAAATTATCTTCACTTCTAGTTATGCAGATTTTAAATATAGAGAAAGTCAACTAAAGGCTTTGAATAAAATGTTTTTTAGAATAGGGTTGAATAATGAAGCATTTGAAAGAGTTTTTATTATTCAGACGACTTCATCCTATAATATTGCTTTATTAAAGGAAATTGTATTATTGATAAAAAATAGATGGAGTAATAATAAGATGAATAACTCGCCAAGTAGTGACAGGTTTTGTCCTTATATTTATTTTGATGGAATTTCAAATGAAGATCTTGTAAAACTAAAATTTGGATTACAAAAAGATGATTATGTAATTATTGATGGATACGATTTCTTTAACGCTCAATTTAATATTGAAAGTGTTAAAATAAACCCAACAAAAGCAAATAAAATTCAGTTTAAATTTATAAATAGTCAGACAGATCTTGAAAAGTTTTTGAATAAACAAGATAAAACTGTTGAAATATATGAGTTTTACTTTGATAGGCCGAGTCCCATTGTCTTTAATGGAAAATATATTAAGATTGAAATAAAACGTCTTAAAGAAATTCAAAATATTATTTAAAATGAAAGATTCAAAAGCAAGTGGTGAAGTAATAGCTGTTTTGCCCAATAAAGTTAAAATAAAAGTAAGTGATTTAAATGCTTTTAAAGGTGCTGAACAATTAAAAGTGGGATCATATATACAAATTTCAGATAATGAAAATTCTGATGTTAAGCTGATAGCTATTATTGAGAGTTTTCTTATCGAAGTTTCTGAAGGAAAGGATGGACAAGAAGATGAAGGAAAGAGAAAATATTTAATTGAAGCAAATCCTCTCGGAACAATTGAAGATGGAATTTTTAGAAGAGGGGGAGATTCAATTGCTTTACCTCCAAAAGAGGCTACTAAAGCATCGGTTGATGATATAAAAGCCATTTATGAAAGTGGAAGTAGAGAAAGCAAATATGAAAAGTTTTGCTTCGCTCAACTCTCGCAATCTTCAAAAGATAGGATTGATGTTCCAATTAACGGAAATAAATTTTTTAATAAACATTTTGCAATTGTAGGCTCTACAGGCTCGGGAAAATCTCATACTACTGCTAAAGTTTTACAAAATGCAACTAAAGAAAAGAAAAGTGACTTTACGGGGTTAAATAATTCTCATATAGTAATTTTTGATATACACTCAGAATATGCGACAGCGTTTCCAAATGCAAATATCATAACCATTGATGATTTAATTTTGCCATATTGGCTTTTGAATGCAGAAGAATTAGAGGAGTTATTTTTGGAATCTGGAGATAATAATAATTATAATCAATCATCTTTGTTAAGAAATCTCATAACTGAAAACAAAATTGTTAAAAATCCGTCAGAAGTAAAAGTCTACTTTGATAGTCCTTTAAAATTCGATATTGACGAAATTTTAAGTTGTCTTCAAAACCTTCGTAAAGAAACAAAACATAGCGAAGATGATTTGAATGTTCAGTTTGTTAAAGGTAGCCAAGAATTTAAAACAGAATCAGAAAAAATTCACTTTTATTTTTCTGAAGTACATTCTTTTTCTCCAACTAGATTAAAGAATAAAGATAATGGATTTGGTATTTCTAAAGGTTTGTATTGTGATGGTTCAATAGATAAATTTGTATCAAGATTAAATACAAAAATAAACTCTCCTAGACTTCGTCAATTTCTTTTTGGAGAAAAAAGTAAAAGTATATCATTTGAAGATACATTAAGACAATTTTTAGGTTATGGGTACAATAAAGAAAATTTAAAATCAAATGTAACAATTGTAGACTTAAGTGGAGTTCCTTTTGAGGTGTTAAGTATTACAGTGTCTTTAATATCACGATTGCTATTTGATTATTCATATTATTATAAAAAGCAAACAGGAGATAATGATATGCCTTTATTATTAGTTTACGAAGAAGCCCATAAATACGTTCCTAAAAGTGATTTAGCAAGATTTAAATCTTCTAGAGCATCAATAGAAAGAATAGCTAAAGAAGGAAGAAAATATGGGATTTCATTGGCAATTATAAGTCAAAGGCCATCAGAATTATCAGAAACTATTTTTTCTCAATGTAATAATTTTATTGCAATGCGACTAACAAATCCTGATGATCAAAATTATGTTAAACGATTATTGCCAGATACTCTTGGTGCAATAACTGATGTTCTGCCTTCTTTGCAATCAGGAGAGGCTTTGTTAATAGGAGAAGCAACTGTAATGCCTTCTATTGTAAAAATTGACAAATGTGATGATGAACCATCTTCTAATGATATACCATATTTGGAAAAATGGAAAAATGAATGGTTTGATAATGTGAACTTTAAAGGTATAACTTCGAAATGGGTTAATTAAAGTTAAAAAAGAATCTAAAAACAAAAAACCGCCCCAAACAGGGCGGTTTTTTCAGTAAAAATAAATTGAAAGTTATATGTTCTGTTATCTTTTCTTCATACTCGTTCCGGCTAAAGAACTGATGAATACAAGGCCAAACCCGATATAAGCGGCAAATGCCGTCAGGTATATAATTAAGCTGTTAAAGCTTGGTTTTAAGGCGTATACCAACACTGAAAATGCAGCAAAACTTAACACCAGCAATAGGCTCCATACATTCAATTTTGCAGCATCTTCATTTCTCTTAAAAATCATTTCAAAAAAGGCTCTCATCATTACTAACATTTTAAGGGTTATACATTAATTAATAGGATAAAGGCGCACTCATCACGGTAAAAAGAATAAATTCCTTTACTGGGCTAAGGTTCACGATGACTTTGCCATTTATATCATAACACCGGGCTGAAAGTCCGGGATATTTTTGTTCTTTTTGAATCAATAAAGATTCCTGTTATTGTGATACCAGTCAGATACGGGGTGCAAAAGTGCAGTGAAAAACTAACGGGGGTTAATTAATCACGGACCCGTATCTTTTACGGCATCGTAGAAAAAAAAGGATTCATATACTAGATATGAACTTGAATCAGTGGAAAAACTGAAAATCCACAGAAAACCTTTTTTCTCATCCTTAGTGTTTTTTTAATTTTTTCTCAATATCTTACATGCCAATATTATGCCAAAGTAAAAGTTTCGCGATTAACACTTTGTTTCACGGGATTGATGAAGCTCCTGATGAAGCGTATTTTCATCTGTTATTTCCTTAAACAAAGAAAAATTTTCTGTTTTTAAGGGTGAGTTGTTCTAAACAAAGAAAATATTACGGTGCAATTATTTTTTATATATTTAAAATACTTTAAAATTACTTAGAACGTGCATCGGGAAAGTTTAAAAGACAGCATCAATATCTGTATAACCAATCTTTTAGGGTTGGCGAAAATTAATTGTTGGAATAGTATTTCGCCCAACTTGTTTTTCATTCTGTCTGATTTTAAAGGAGTGAATTCCACTGAACATAATATGTCCCGGAATAGGGCAAATAATTCAAAAAACTTACTCACTTTAGATTCAGCAGTGGAGATTTTACAAAAAGAGTTTAATGATCTTTATGATGTTACTCTGTATATTTTTCGAGCAAATACAAAAGAAACTATATTAGAAATTCAATATTACAGAAAATCAAATTTTGATGCTGATTACTTTGCTGCAATAAAAAATGATCCTCCGAGGTTTCATTCGAAAATTGCAATGCCTGGATATGCATTAGAAGGAGAGAAATTTGATGTCAATTGGGAATCTGGAGGTGGGATACATCATGTTTGGAGAAACTTTTTGTGGAGAAATTGTTTGTGTAAACGTAAAATTAAAAATCTCAAAGGATAATTTTGTAGGATATATTTTATTAATGGCATCATCATGTTTAATTTTAAAACACAAATGCCACAAATATCTCGCACAAAGTTCACAAATAGAATCGTAGCAATCAATTTATCAAAAAACAGGAACAATCATCTGTGTGAATCTGTGAAATCCGTGGTTATAAAAAATAATCACTATAAGTTTTGGCTAAAGCCCTTGGGAGATAATCATAAAAGATAAACGAGGCTCGCTTGATCTAGGCTCAGGATGATAGCCCGTTCCTATTGAATTGAAATAATGAAAAGCACCATTAAAAAACAAAAACCGCCTCTAAAGACGGTTTTTTATATTTGTTACCAGTTTTTATCAATCATGTAGATAATCTGTGTTAAAGCTGTAGCACCTAATAAAAGCTCCCTTCGGTTCACCTTTTCAAAAGTATCTTCTTCCGTGTGGTGAATATCGAAATAACGTTGAGAATCCGGCATCAGCTCAGCAGCAGGAATTCCCATGTCGTGAAGAGGATAAAGGTCTGTACCCGAAAAACGCTCTTCAAAATTATATACTCCGTAAGGAAGGAAAAGGTTTGACCAGCTTTTGATCTGGTTTCTTTTGGCATCATCCATATCCAGGGCAATTCCTCTTGGGGCAAAACCTCCGGCATCTGTTTCTATCGCAAAGAGATGTTTTTCGTTTTTCTCTTTTACTGTTTTTCCATATTGAATTCCACCTTTTACGCCGTTTTCTTCATTAGCGAAGCAGACCACCCTGATGGTATGGTTATTTGGAATAGCTAACTTTTTAAAGGTTCTTAATACTTCAATGCTTTGCACAATTCCTGCTCCGTCATCATGAGCACCTTCACCAACATCCCAGGAATCCAGATGTCCACCGACAACAATTACACTCTGATCTTTTTTACCTGTAATTTCCCCGATAACAGAGTGGGAGAGCTTTTCTCCTTTCATTCCGCAGTTGGAATTGAGTTTTGCAGTAACTTTCTGCTTTTTCAGTAAAGCTTCCAGTTCATCTGCGGTAGTACTTCCGATCGCTACTGCAGGTATTTTGGAAACCTTGTCTTCATAGCGCATTGCTCCTGTGTGAGGTACATCATCAAAAGCAGAAGACAGAGATCTTACGATGGCAAATTTACCTCCTTTTTTAGCCGTTAAAGAAGCTGCTGTTGTTCGGTATTTTGCAGCGTCACCATAGGCTTTGAAAGTTTCTATAAAAGACTGGCTGAAAGCATAGTTGAAAAATACAATTTTATCTTTCACTTTTTCAGCTGGAAGTTTTTCATATTCTTCCATCGATTTTACCATGATGATTTCTCCGGAAACATCTTTTCCTCTGGTTCCTTCAGAATTTCCAAGAGAAAGCATTTTAAGGCTTTTCCATTTTCCATTGGAAGTCTGGATGTTCAGAGATTCTTTTCCTCTTTCCCATACCGGGATCATCACTTCCTGAAGCCATACTTTATCAGCACCGGCTTCCCTAAGTTTTTGTTCTGCCCATTTTACCGATTTTTCATAGGCTTCTGATCCGCTTAAACGGTGACCTATGTTTTTTGTAAGCTCTCGCAGCTCACTATATCCTTTTCCGTTGTTCAGGATTTCTGTGGAAATTTTTCTGAACTGGATAGAATCTTCTTTAGACTGGCCAAAAGCGACCATTCCAAAAAGTAATAATGAAGTTCCTAGTATCTTTTTCATTGTTTACCAATTTTTGTCAATCATATAAATAAGTTGTGTCATTACCGCAGAACCCAGTAAAAGTTCTCTTCGGCTGACTTTTTCAAAAGTGTCTTCTTCGGTATGGTGAATATCAAAATAGCGTTGTGAATCTGGCACCAGTTCAGCTGTGGGAACTCCCATTTCGTGAAGCGGAGCAATATCGGATCCGGAATATTTACCTTCAAAATTATAAACTCCATAAGGTAAAAACAGGTTGATCCAGCTTTTGACCTGGTTTCTTTGGGTATCATCCATTTCAAGGGAAATTCCCCGCGGTGAAAAACCTCCGGCATCTGATTCTATAGCAAATATGTGCTTCTCATTGTTGTCTTTGGCAACTTTGCCATACTGTTTTCCGCCTTTCGTTCCGTTTTCTTCGTTGGCAAAACAAACGGCGCGGATGGTATGGTTATTCCGAATTCCCAATTTTTTAAAAGTTCTTAATACCTCAATACTTTGCACAATTCCGGCTCCGTCATCATGAGCACCTTCACCAACATCCCAGGAATCCAGGTGCCCACCAACAACAATAACGCTTTGGTCTTTTTTACCTGTGATTTCCCCAATAACAGAATGGGAAAGTTTTTCGCCTTTCATTCCGCAGTTTGAATTGAGTTTTGCTGTGACTTTCTGATTTTTTAATAATGCTTCAAGTTCATCGGCTGATGTATTTCCAATTGTTATGGCAGGTACTTTGGAAATGTTTTCGTCATAGCGCATGCTTCCAGTATGGGGAACATCGTCTAAGGCAGAGGAAAGAGATCTGATGATGGCAAATTTTCCTCCTTTTTTAGCTGTTAATGAAGCTGTAGTCCTTCGGTAGGGGCTTGCATCGCGGTAAGAAATAAAAGTCTGCACATTTCCCTGATCAAAAGAATAGTTGAAAAACACAATTTTATCTTTCACTTTTTCAGCAGGAAGTTTGTCATATTCTTCCAGCGATTTTACCATGATGATTTCTCCGGAAACATCTTTTCCTCCTGTCCCTTCAGAGTTTCCAAGGGAAAGCATTTTTATACTTTTCCAATTTCCGGCAGAAGTTCTGATGTGTAAAGATTCTTTTCCTCTTACCCAAACCGGAATCATCACGTCCTGAAGCCATACTTTATCAGCTCCGGCATCACGAAGTTTCTGCGCTGCCCATTGTACCGATTTTTCATAGGCTTCAGATCCGCTTAAACGGTGGCCTATCGTTTTGGTAAGCTCTCTCAGTTCATTGTATCCTTTTCCGTTGTTCAGGATTTCAGTGGAAATTTTTCTGAACTGGATGGAATCTTCTTTAGACTGCCCAAAAGCAGCCAGTCCAAAAAGCAATAATGAAGTTCCTAGTATCTTTTTCATTGTTACCAGTTTTTATCAACCATAAAGATCATCTGTGTGATGGCAACCGCTCCGAGAAGAAGTTCCCGTTTATTGACTTTGTCAAAAGTATCCTGCTCAGAGTGGTGATAATCAAAATATCTCTGAGTGTCTACTACGAGTTCTGCTAAAGGAATATCCAGTTTTTTTAAAGGTGAAATATCCTGAATAGCTTCTGTCTGGTCAAAGTCATAAACGCCATACGGAAGAAAATATTCTTTCCAGGGATATACCAGTCTTCGTCTTTGAGGTGACATATCTAAAGAGAATCCTCGTGGAGAATATCCTCCGGCATCAGTTCCTAAGGCAAATACATGTTTTTCGTCTTTCTTTTTTACGTACGCTGCATACATCTCACGGCCTTGTCCTCCGTTTTCGCTGTTGGCATACAAGACGACGCGTATGGTGTGATTATTTTCATATCCAAGGGCTTTGAGCGTTCTTAACACTTCGATACACTGCACAACTCCTGTTCCGTCATCCACTGCACCTTCACCAATATCCCATGAATCAAGCTGGGCACCTAAAACAATTACTTTAGAATCTTTTTTGCCGCCAATTTCAGCAATAATATTGGGATTTGTAGTGTCGCCTTTAGATTCGGCGGTCATGTTGATTTTTGCTGTGACTTTTTGTTTCTTTAAGGTTTTTTCCAATTCATCTGCTGATCTTACTCCAATTGATAATGCCGGAATTTTAACTTTATCATTAGGTTCGTAATAAATCATCTTAGCATGTGGAGTATCGTCATTAGCAGTGGTGAGTGATCTTATAATTAATGCTTTTGCACCTGTTTTAGCAATTACGGAAGCGGAAATTAATTTTGATTTTGCAGTCTGCAAATAGGAATCGCTGGTATTAATAATCTTCGGATCCATAGGAATATTTACGAAAACTATTTTGTCTTTTAGTTGTCCTATTGACATGGCATTAAGCTCTGAAGTGGAATTGATTAAAACGATTTCCCCTAGCAGATCCTTTCCGCCTGTTCCCTCAGAGTTTCCAAAAGAAAGCATTCTGATGTTTTTCCAATCTCCATTTCCGGATCTGATTTGTAAAGATTCTTTTCCTCTGATCCAGACAGGTGCTTTGGCCTCCTGTCTCCAGATCATATTAATACCAATTTCCTTGAATTTTTTTTCTGCCCATTCTACAGCTTTGGTATAGCCGGGAGTTGCACTAAACCGTGGACCAATTCTTTTGGTAAGTTCCCCGAGGTTATCATAAGCAGTGCCGTTGGTCATAATTTCATCTGAAATTTTTCTGAATTCATCATGATAATTGAATCTGGCAACAGTTCCTTTTTTTTCCGGGCTTTTTTGTGGTTTTTTTTGAGAAAATAAAAATCCACTCAAAAAGAGTGGAAGTATAATGAATATTTTTTTCATTTTTTATTTACTTATCTTTTCCGTTGATAAAAGTAGGGAAAAAATAGGAATTTATTAAGGTTTCATATCGTACATTAAAAGGGCTGTAATTAATTTCGGCTCAATAAATGTACATTTTGGAGGCATACTTAATTTTAGATCTGAAATTTTAATCATATCATTAAAACTTACAGGATAAATTCCGAAACCGACCTTACCTTCTCCGTTGTCTACTTTTTCTTTTAAAAGATTGATTCCGTTAATGTTGGAAGTTCCTTTTACGTAAGAAATAAGTTCAGAGCTATCCGGATCTTCAATTTTAAGGATACTTTTGAAAATATACTTGTCTAAAAGATGGTGATCCAGATTATCCAGAGACATTTCTTTGGAACGAAGATCATGCTTTACGTGAAGAGAGTAGAATTTTCCATCCATATACATTGAGATATGGAATTTCTGAGAAGGGTAGTAGGATGCTTCTCCTTTTTCGTGAATCAGAAAATATTTATCAAGTTCTTTCAGGAAATCTGCCGGTGAAATACCATTCAGGTCATGTAAAATTCTGTTGTAGTCATGAATCTTTATTGACTGGTTGGAAACAATAAAACTGTATACAAAGTTGTAAAGCTCTGTACCATTATGTTTTTTATTTTTCTCCTTATGGTATTTTGCGTTGATTGCCGTGGAACCAATTCTGTGGTGTCCGTCAGCAATATAAAACGAATCAATCTGATCAATCACTTCTTTAAACTGCTGCAGCTTCAGACGGTTGTCTATTCTCCAGATTTTATGTCTGATACCCATAGAATCTACATGATTGAAGATAGGAACATTTTTTTCCTCATGGTTCATCAGCAATTCAATTTTTGAATTGGCAGGGTAGGTAAGAAGTACTGGTTCTGCCTGCAGGTTTACTTTTTCAAGGTAGTGGGCCAGTTTTTCCTTTTTCTGTGGAATGGTACTTTCATGTCTCTTGATTTTTCCATTCCAGAAATCTTCAATACTTGCCAATCCCAGAAGTCCTCTGAACATCTGCTTGTTGGGGTAGATCTGCTCATAAAGATAGTAGGCTGAATTGTCCTGGACCAATTTCTTTTCTTCCAGAAGTTCTTCAAATGTAGAACGGATCTTTCGCAGATTCCGGTCAATATCTTTAGATTTACTTACAACATAGGGTTTAATCATATTGATGTAAGTATTTTCAACTTGAGCTTTCTCTGCAATCTCTTCCTGGGTGAAATTATCCAGTGGATGGGTAGGGAAAGTACTCTCAAAGTCTCTATGAGGTCTTATTCCACGGAAAGGTTTAAAAACAGGCATATTTATCTTATAGTTTCTTTTTGTAGCTTAATAATTTGTTCAGCAAGTTCGATACCGATTTTTTCTTGCGCATCCACAGTATTGCCGCCTACGTGAGGGGAAAGTGATAATGCAGGGTTCATCAGTAAAGGCAGTTCCGGGTTGGGTTCGTTTTCAAAAACATCCAGTGCTGCTCCGGCAACTTTTCCTGATTCTATAAAATCGATAAGGGTCACTTCATTGATGACACCTCCTCTTGCGGTATTTACAATATAGACCCCGTCTTTCATTTTTTCAAACTGAGGGGTATCTATGATATACTCATTCGTTTTCGGCGTATTGATACTGATGAAATCTGCCTCTTTAAGAAATGCATCCATATCATTGGTAGAGGTGATTTCAAAGTTCACAGACTGTCCGTCGAAAAAGTTCAGTGTAAGAACTTCTGTTTTCGGGCTTCTTGTCAGAACGGTTACTTTCATTCCTAAAGCAATTCCTATCTTTATGACTTCCTGGCCAATGCTTCCAAAGCCGATTACTCCTAATGTTTTTCCTGAAAGTTCATACGCATTACTGAATGACTTTTTCATGGCATTGAAGTGAGTTTCTCCTTCCAGAGGCATCAGTCTGTTAGATTCGTGAAGGAATCTTGCCAGTGAAATGAAGTGTCCGAAAACCAATTCTGCCACTGATTTTGAAGATGCTGTAGGGGTATTGATTATCTTGATGCCTTTACTTTTGGCATATTCTACATCAATATTGTCCATTCCGATACCGCCTCTTCCAATGATTTTAAGGCCCGGGCATGCATCAATCAGATCCTGTCTCACTTTCGTTGCACTTCTTACCAGAAGAACATCCACATTATTATCGTTGATAAAATTAATAACGTGATCTTGAGCCACTCTATTGTCCAGAATATTAATTCCGGCTTCTCTTAGGGTATTTTCTCCTGCTTTTGAAATTCCGTCGTTTGCTAAAACTTTCATGAGTATTTTATTACAGATGTTAGATTGAAGATGTCAGAAGCTAGATTTTGAGGTCTGTTATCCGACATCTGTTGTCTGATATCTTTTTATTTTTTCGGTCGCCTAATATAAGCTATTTTATTGACTTCATTACATCCACCAAAACCTGTACACTTTCGATAGGTAAAGCATTGTATAAACTAGCTCTGTACCCGCCTAAGCTTCTGTGTCCGTTTAATCCACTGATTCCTGCAGCTTTCCATGCATTGTCAAATTCTTCTTTTTTGCTTTCGTCTGTAATTTTGAAAGAAACATTCATCAATGAACGGTCTTCTTTTACGCAGAACGTTTCGAATAACGGATTGCTGTCGATTTCGTCATATAAAAGTTTTGCCTTAGCTTCGTTTCTCTGTTCTGCAGCCGCAATTCCTCCATTTCTTTCAAGATACTGAAGGGTAAGTAAAGAAGCATATACAGGGAATACCGGTGGTGTATTGTACATAGATTCTTTAGCAATATGCTGAGAGTAATCGAGGATAGAAAACATATTTTCTCTTCCTGTTTTACCAAGGATTTCTTTTTTGATAACCACTAAAGTAACTCCTGCAGGTCCCATATTCTTCTGAGCACCGGCGTAGATCAGGTCAAATTTAGAAAAATCAAGTTGTCTTGAGAAAATATCAGAACTCATATCACATACCATCAGTGTATCCACTTCCGGGAAAGATTTCATTTGAGTTCCATAAATGGTGTTGTTGGAAGTACAGTGGAAATAATCGTATTCTGCACCTACCGTATAATCTTTAGGAATAAAAGAATAGTTTTCTTCTTTTGAAGAACCTACTACCTCTACTGTTCCTACTTTTTTTGCTTCTTTAATGGCTCCGGCCGCCCAAGTTCCCGTATCCAGGTAAGCTGCTTTTCCTCCTACTTTCATCAGGTTGTAAGGAACCATTGCAAACTGCAGGCTGGCACCACCTCCTAAATAAAGTACTTCATAATCATCACCAAGATTCATCAATCTTTTTACAATGGCACGCGCTTCGTCCATTACCGCAACGAAATCCTTACTTCTGTGGGAGATTTCAAGAAGAGATAATCCAATACCGTTAAAGTCAAGGATAGCCTGTGCTGATTTTTCAAAAACCTCTTGTGGTAAAATACATGGTCCTGCGCTGAAGTTGTGCTTTTTGTTCATATTTTTATTTTTTGGGTGCTTCGGGAATTGAAATATCCTTCTGCTTTATTTTGATTTAATTGGATTTTGGGTTAAAAAAAGCCGCCTCACAGATCATGAGACGGAATTTTTTTATTCGCCGTGTAAGAATGCTTTTTTATTAAGAAGAGCTTCTTCAGATTCTACGTGATCTTCATCAGGCACACAGCAGTCTACAGGGCATACAGCTGCACACTGAGGTTCTTCGTGGAATCCTTTACATTCTGTACATTTATCTGTTACAATGAAGTATACATCATCACTTACGGGTTCCTGTGGTGAATTGGCATCTACAGTAAGTCCTGACGGCATCGTAATAGTACCTTGAAGAGCCGTACCGTCAGAAGCTTTCCAATCTACAGCTCCTTCATATATTGCATTGTTTGGGCATTCCGGTTCGCAAGCCCCACAGTTAATGCATTCATCAGTTATTTTAATAGCCATCGCTAATTTTTTTTAAATTTGCACAAAATTACAAAATTTTACCCAATTTTAAAGTAATTATGAATACCGAAAATCAAGTTTTAGGACTTATTAAATTAAGTGGTTATATAAAAGCGTTTTTAGCGAAGAAACCGGAGGATCACAATGAAGATGATTCTGATATTGAATTATTATTAAAAAGATCTGAAATAGAGAATCCATGGTTTACTATTGATAATCAGAAATTTGCTTTGCAGCAATGGACAGATCTTCTGACTGAAGAAAATATCAAAAACTGGCTTGGAAATTATTCAATCTCTAAAATTTCTAAAAGAGTTGGACTTATTTTAGCCGGAAATATCCCTTTGGTAGGATTTCATGATGTCATGTCTGTTGTTTTAAGCAATCACATTCCTGTCATCAAGCTGTCTTCAAAGGATAAGTATATGATTCCGTTTTTATTAAAGAAGTGGAATGAGTTTTCCAATGAGAATGTAGCTTTTGAATTTGTTGAAAAATTAGAGAATTTTGATGCAGTTATTGCTACCGGAAGTAATAATACGGCAAGATATCTGGAATATTATTTTAAAAATCATTTAAATATTATTCGTAAGAACAGAACTTCTGTGGCGGTGTTGAAGGGAGATGAAACGGATGAAGAACTGCAGCTTCTGGCAAAAGATATTTTCCAGTATTTTGGATTAGGATGCAGAAATGTGACGAGAATTTTCATTCCGCAGGATTTTGTTATTGACAGACTGTTTGAAAACTTTCTAGGATTCCAGGATATTATCAATCATAATAAATATGCCAACAATTATGATTATAACAGAGCCGTTTATCTTTTAAATCAGGATAAATTCTGGGATAATAATTTTGTAATGCTTAAAGAGGATGACAAACTGTTCAGTCCACTTTCTGTAATCAATTTCAGCAGATATGAATCATTGGATGATGTAAAAACTTTCATTGCAGAAAATGAGGAAAATATCCAGTGCGTAGTGACAAAAGAAGAGGTAGGGTTTGATGCAATTCCGTTTGGAGAAGCGCAAAATCCGGGGCTTGATACCTATGCAGATAATGTGGATACAATGAAATTTTTAGAACTGGTCTGATTTTCGTATCTTCCATCACTTATTTCACCAGAACAAAAATGAATACTATGAAAAAATTATTGCTGGGACTTGCTCTTGTGGGCGGACAGTTGATTTTTGCACAGAAAGTAACAGGTGCAAAGGTTGAAAGCAGTCCCAAAAAAGAGCAGCAGGCTAGTATAAGCAAGGAGAAGGTTAGTTTATATAACGATAACTTCCTTAAGTTTGTTGAGGCTTTACAGGCTTCCGACCGTACAACCATTGATGGATTACTTTCTGAAAAAGTGAAGGAAATTGTTACGGATGATGTTCTTAAAAAAGTCAAAGAGGGTATTGATCCGAATAAAAAGCTTGAAATCTTAAAAGCAGGATATTATAAAACGATGGATGGCACCAATCATCCAAGTATCAAATATAAATATGCGGGAGAGTCATCTTCGAAAGAGGCTATTACCGCTGTATTTGAGGATGATGGTAAAATTCTGGGTGTGCTGCCAGCGAAATAGATCAAATGTATTTTCGATTAACTAAAAAATATTAACTATGATGACAGATGTTTTAGTCGCTCATTCTTCGGACGTGGAGAAGGCGAATTTTTACAAGAAGACGTATTTGCATGTTGCATTATCTATTCTTGCATTTATTGGAGTTGAAACGATATTATTAAAAACTGTTCCGGCAGAGCTTATTGCAATGATGTTTGCACAGAGATATATCTGGCTGCTGATTATCGGGGTCTTCTGGCTGGCTTCTGTTTTAGCCTCCAAATGGTCACTTTCACAAAGTAAATCTACTCAGTATCTGGGATTAGGATTTTATATTTTATTGGAAGCAATTATCTTTTTGCCTCTGCTTTTTATTGCAACCAATATGACAGGTGGTTCAAACGTAATCTTCCAGGCGGCTACTTTAACGATTGCGATGTTTGCTGGTATTTCCGCAGTGGCATTCACTTCTAAAAGAGATTTTTCCTTCTTAAGAAACATCATTGTAATCGGTGGATTTATTTCCATTGGACTGATTGTAGGAGGGATGATCTTTGGTTTTAACCTTGGATTGTGGTTCTCAGTTGGAATGGTGATTTTAGCATCAGCTACCATTCTGTATCAGACAAGCAAATTAAAAGACTCTTATGGAACTAACCAATATGTAGGGGCAGCATTGCAGCTTTTTGCTTCGATTATGCTTTTATTCTGGTATATTCTAAGTATTCTGATGAGCAGAAGAAACTAATTGATCATTAGATTTTATCTTTTTAAAATATAGTCCCGGTGATTCTTCATCGGGATTTCTTTTTTTAACACAAATTGCACTAATGGTTTCACAAATAAGCACAATTTAATGATGTAAATAGGAACGAATATTTTGCAGAAACTTATGAATATCCCACAGATTCCACAGATTCCACAGATTGACACGGATGATTGTGTATATTTATTTGTGAAGGGATATTTGTGTTACTTGTGTTTAAAAATTAAACACTAATTGCAAGAATGATTTCACGAATAACACGACTTCAATAATATCAGTAGGAACGGGAAGTAATCCTGAGCCTAGACGAAGGAAGCCCGTTTTACTTTAAATAAATCTTTTCCAATGGCTTTAGCCGAAACTTATAATAATTTTAGAAATATTTTTTAACCACGGATTTCACAGATTGACACGGATGATTGTGTATATT